>ERZ842401.972-NODE-972-length-42419-cov-6.450028_pt1 | contig 42419 bp, 25 predicted proteins | sample MGYA00521270_ERZ842401 | MGnify/ENA primary metagenome ERZ842401 (study PRJEB31892, sample SAMEA3878208) | bioreactor metagenome | biome: Moose rumen | place: Sweden | collected 2011-10 | study: EMG produced TPA metagenomics assembly of the PRJEB12797 data set... | reverse complement strand
AGCTCATAAACATCACAAATTTATACTGCATTAATTGTCTTCCCCCAAATCGTTATTGCTTCCAATTTTTGTTTTCACTGAAGCTGTCCGGCAAGAGGAAGTCTGCCATGATATCTTCCCACTTGCCCTGTACCTTGAAAATAAACTCCAAAAGTTCCCGCACGGCACCATGTCCGCCATTTTTGCAGGAAACCACCAGTGACTGCGCACGGACAGACTCCTCTGCATCCGCTACAGCCATGGGCAGGCCGACCTGCAGCATGATGGGCAGGTCAATGAGGTCATCACCAATATAGGCAATCTGCTCGTCTTTCAGTCCGGTTCGTTCTTTCAATTCATCATAAGCACTTCGCTTGTCGGAATTGCCCTGAAATACATGGCAAATTCCCAGTTCCTTAGCGCGAAAAGCCACCTGCTCCGACTTGCGTCCCGTAATGATTGCAGTCTGCAGGCCGTACTTATGGGCAAGACTTATGCCCAAACCATCCCGACAGTAAAAGGGCTTATAGAGTTCTCCCTTTGCCCCGATATAAATGCCGCCATCCGTCAGAACGCCATCTACATCAAAAATAACCAGTTTTATTTTCTTTGCCGCCTTTAAGGCATTGCTGTGAATCTCCATTATACCACTCCTTGACGCAAAAGGTCAGTCAAATGAATAATACCCACAGGAATTTTATTCTCATCGATAACCGGCAATACCGTAACCGGACGCGGCTTGTGCTTTTCCATCACGGAAAGAGCCGCCGAGGCCATAGCCTCCTGCTTGATGGTAAGGGGTGTCTCAAACATGATATTCCCCACGGCTTCATCAAGGAACTTGTAGTCCTTGGCCAGCGCCCGGCGAATGATACCATCGGTAATGATGCCCACGAGCCTGCCGCTGTCGTCGATAACAGAAGCTGCACCGAGTCCTTTATCCGTCATGATAAAGAGCGCATCTTTGGCAGTCTTATCCTTATGCACAATGGGGTTTTCGTCTCCCGTATGCATGACATTTTTGACGGTGAGCAGAAGCTTTCTGCCCAATGCTCCGCCCGGATGGAACAAAGCAAAGTCCTGACTGGTAAAATCGCGTACACGCATCAGCGCAATAGCCAGAGCATCCCCCATAGCCAAAGTCGCTGTAGTGCTGGCCGTAGGCGCCAGTCCCAAAGGGCAGGCTTCCCGTTCCACGCCGATATCCACGAAATGGTCAGCCGCTTTTCCCAGCTGAGAATCGCGGCGTCCGCACATTGCAATAATCGTTGCCCCGATACGGCGGATAATGGGCAGAATATTGACTACCTCCGTAGACTCACCGCTGTTGGAAATGGCGATAACCACATCGTTTTCCGTCACCATCCCCAAATCACCATGAAAGGCTTCGCCGGGGTGCATAAAGAAGGCGGGCGTTCCCGTGCTGGCAAAGGTTGCCGCCATCTTGCGGCCGATATGTCCGGATTTGCCCATGCCGGTCACAACCACGCGCGCCTTGCAATCCAAAATGCACTGCACTGCCGCCACAAATTCATCATCAATGCGTACTTTGAGTTTTTCCACGGCCTCCGCTTCAATCGTCAGCGTTTCCAGTGCCGCTTCTTTTATCTTATCTACCAATCTTATCCCCTCAATTTACCACAAGCTCCAGACAAAAACGCTTACTTCTGTTTATGACGCACGATTTCGTGAATAGCCACGGCATCTTTCAGCAGGTCTTCCAGTTTATCCAGATAGACCATGTTGGCACCATCGGAAAGAGCCTCTTCCGGATTGTCATGAACTTCCAAAAACAGTGCATCTACGCCTGCAGCCACTGCTGCCCGCACAAGGTATTCCACATACTCGCGGTTGCCTGCTGAAGTCGTACCGTTGCCGCCGGGCAGCTGTACCGAATGCGTACCATCCATCACCACGGGATAGCCAAAGGAGCGCATGATGGGCAGAGAACGCATATCCACAACGAGATTGTGATAGCCAAAGGACGCACCGCGCTCCGTGAGCATAATCTGGTCACAGCCGCTTTCATGAAGCTTATCCACTACATTGCGCATATCCTCCGGTGCCAGAAACTGTCCTTTCTTCACATTGACCACCTTGCCCGTCTGCGCAGCAGCATGCAAAAGATCCGTCTGGCGGCAAAGGAATGCCGGAATCTGTAAAATATCCGCTACCTCAGCCACAGGCTTAGCCTGCGAAGTTTCATGAATATCCGTCACCACGGGAACGCCAAGTTCTGCCTTGATGGTCTTTAACATCTCCAGCCCCTTCTTCAGTCCCGGCCCACGGAAACTGTGATAGGAAGAACGATTCGCCTTATCAAAAGAAGCCTTGAACACATAGTTAATATCGAGCCGCTGGCAGATTTCCTTGATAGTGCGGCCAATCAGCAGACAGCGGTCAAGCCCTTCCAACACGCAAGGTCCAGCAAGCAATGTCAGCTTCTCGCCTCCGCCAACAACATAATCGCCTATTTTAACCTTATTCATAAAAAAAGCTCCTTTCACCTCGAACCATAATAAAGCTATATCGTTATTTCATACTTCTATATATCTCATTCACTTTAGCCAGGTCTTCCGCCGTATCAACACCAACGAACTTGGTCTTTGTTTCAACGACTTTAATTTTGCAGCCGTTTTCCAGCGCCCTGAGCTGCTCAAGAGATTCGGACTGTTCCAGCGGCGTAGATGTCATCCGGGCATACGCCAGTAAGAAATCCCGCTTATAAGCATAAATGCCAATATGCTTGTATACCGGACAGCCTGCATTGCGCGGATAGGGCATAACCGAACGCGAGAAGTATAATGCATAGCCTGCCTTATCCGTAACCACCTTGACATTATTGGGATTTTCAATCTCTGCTTTGTCCGTCATCAAGGTCTTGACCGTAGCCATCTTCAGCTCGCTGTCCGTTTCAAAAACAGCTGCCAGTTCATCAATAAGCCCCGGCTCAATCAAGGGTTCATCTCCCTGTACATTGATGATTAAATCCACGTCGGGAAAAGCTGCTGCCACTTCTGCGAGCCTGTCCGTGCCCGTAGGATGGTCAGCTCTGGTCATCATGGCCCTGCCGCCGTTCGCTTCTACCGCAGTCACGATGCGTTCATCATCGGTAGCTACAATCGTTTCCGATACTTTCTTTGCCTGTACAGCCCGGTCATAGACCCGGCAGACCATCGGCTTGCCGGCAATATCCTTCAAGGGTTTGCCCGGCAGGCGGGTGGACGCATAACGCGCGGGAATAACACATAATACCTTCATAATCTGCCTCTTATCTTTCTGTCACTTGCCCAGCTTAGACGCCAAACGCTGCGCCAAAAGTGTTTTGAATTCGTCTTTTCCCTGCTGGAAATTAACCTCCACACAGATAACATATACGGGAACGGAAATCCCCGCATGAATGACTTCCATGGGAATTTTTACGGCATCCTTTTCCGTAATCACAATGGCTTCTGCCCCCATACGCTGTGCCTGATGGAGAATATCCGCCATTTCCTGCATGCTGTAATCGTGATGGTCAGGATAACGCAGGCTTTCAATAATGGTTACCCCCAAATCCGATAAGGTCTGTTCAAAGGATGCAGGGTTACCGATAGCCGAAACCGCCATGATTTTCCGACCGCGCATCGTATTGACATCAATGCCGTCACCGGCAATGTCTACATACCAATCTGCCAGAGGAATGAACCGGCGTGGCTGATGAATACTCTCTACCACCTGCGCCTTCTCGTTATAACGATGAACCGTCTCCCGAATAAATTCGCGGGAACCGGCTGCCGCCTGATCCACCTTGGTCAGCAGACACACATCGGCCCGGCTGATATGGGAAATGGGTTCCCGCAGAGTTCCTCGGGGAAGCATATATCCATTGCCGAAAACATTAACCGCATCGACCAGCAGGATATCCATATCCCTCTCCAGCTGCCAATGCTGGAAGCCATCGTCCAGAATGGCCACTTCCGCGCCAAAATTTTCGATGGCATACTGCCCTGTGACCGAACGGTCAGCACCGATTAACACCGGAACTTCCGGCAGATGCTTGGCCAGCATGAAGGCTTCATCCCCCGCATCCGCAGCCGTCATGTGCAAACGCTGTCCATCGGAGACAATACCGACTTTGCCATGCCACTTGGCTCGATAACCACGATTGAGGATAACGACCTTGTAGCCCATATCCCGAATATCTTTGGCCAGTCTCTGGGCGGTAGGCGTTTTACCCGTACCGCCCACGGTGACATTGCCCAGACTAATAACGAAACAATCCAGCTTCTTCTGACTGAATACACCATGATGGTAACCCCAAAGCTTAATATCCACCAACAACGCATAAATCTTGGAAAAGAGATAAAGAATCGCCGTAAGGATATGCTCCATCACGCCATCTACTTCTTTGAGATGAACCAAATCAATAAAGTAGGTCTGGAAATTGTTTATTTTCTGCGTAGAACGGGCCCGCTGGCGATTTTCCGGACGGCTTTCGTATGTTTCCAGTGTGTCGCGCAAAATCAGGGCGGACTTGCGGGAGGCTCCCTTATTTTCACCTACGATAGCCAATGTTTCGGCTTCCAAACGGTGACGATGTTCAGCATCATCAAAAAGCCGCACCGTCTCCACGGCCAATTCCTGCTCATCATTAACCGTAATGCAGGCATCGCGCTTTTTGAACAAGGCATGCGTATCCTTGAAGTTGAACATATAATGGCCCACAATAATGGCCTTGCCATGAGCTGCCGGTTCCAAAATATTATGACCGCCATGGGGAATCAAACTGCCGCCCACGTAGACCACATCGCCCACACTGTACACCTTCCCCAATTCGCCAATGGTATCCAAAATGACGATATCGGCATCCTGCGGGCCGTTTGCCTGCTGCTGTGTACGGGTAGATACCGTAAAGCCCGCCCGCTTGCAGAGGTGAATAACCTCCTGCGTACGCAAAAGCTCGCGGGGTGCAATGACCAATTTGGCCTTTGCATGTTTTTCCCGCACCGCTGCAAAAGCCTTCAATACATAGGCCTCTTCCCCGCGATGCGTAGAACCGGCTAAAAGTATCCCTTCCGCCTTGGAAAGCCCCATTGCCTGAATAATCTCGGCCTTTTCCGCAGGGCTTACATCGGTGTAAGTCTGGTCAAATTTCGTATTGCCCGTCACCGTCACGAGTTCCGGCGGCGCCCCCAGGCGCATGATGTAATCGGCATCAATATCCGACTGCATGGCAAACTTCGTCACCGTACCAATCATATCGGAGAGCAGGCTGTTCAGGTATTTATACTGCTTCACGCTGCGGTCACTGATGCGGCCATTGACCATCATCACCGGAATGTGCATCTTGCGGGCCGTCTTCAGGAAATTCGGCCATAATTCCGTTTCTACCGGCAGGAAAACTCTGGGGTGAATCCGACGCACCACACTGCCTGCCAAAAACGGCAAATCCAGAGGAAAATAGATAATGGCATCCGCGTCCTTGATGATGCGGTTGGCCATTTCATAGCCGCTGGTAGTCACTACCGATACCAGAATCGGGGTCTGCGGGAATTCCTTATGGAATTCCTTAATCAGCGGACTTGTGGCAACAATCTCACCCACAGAAGCCGCATGCACCCAGATACAGTGCTTTTTGGCAACTTTTTCCAGCGTATGTTCCGGATAAAAGCCAAGACTTTGACGGATGCGCTCCACGAAGCCTTTTTCCCGAACCGAACGGATCATAAACACCGGAATAATCAATATGACGACCAAAATCGCCGCTAAATTGTAAAGGATTTGCATTAGTCTTATGCCCCTTCTGGCACAGCAGCCTTACTGAACTGAATGTTGTAAAGATGGCTGTACAAGCCGTCCTTCGCCAACAGTTCTTCATGTGTGCCATGTTCTTTTATTCTGCCGCCATCGATGACATAAATTTGATCGGCATTAAATATCGTGGAAAGCCGGTGTGCAATAACAAAAGAAGTACGCCCCACCATCAGAGAGTCCAGCGCCGCCTGCACGATTTTTTCGCTTTCCGTATCCAAAGCAGATGTAGCTTCATCGAGAATCAGAATCCGGGGATTTTTGAGAATCGCCCTAGCAATGGACATACGCTGACGCTGACCACCGGACAGATTCAGCCCCCGTTCACCAATCGGTGTATCATACCCCTGCGGCAATTCCCGGATAAACACATCCGCATTGGCCGCTTTGGCCGCTTCGATAACTTCCTCATCCGTGGCATTCAGACGGCCATAACGGATATTTTCCATCACCGTAGTCGAAAACAGCATGGTTTCCTGCGGCACAATACCAATCTGCTCCCGCAGGGACGCCACAGTCACCTCCCGGATATCGTGTCCATCAATGGATATAGCACCGCTGTTTATTTCATAAAAACGCGGGATAAGATTGGCAATAGTGGATTTGCCCGCACCACTGGGACCGACAAAGGCAATCATCTGCCCCGGCTTTACTTCCAGCGAAACATCCTCCAGCGCGTTAATGCCATCCTTATAGCCAAAGGTAACATGTTCCACCTTCACATGGCCTTCAATCTTCGGCAGTTCTTCAGCATCTTCCTTATCGTGGATGGGTTCCGGCAGGTCAATCACGGCAAACACACGATCCACGGCTGCCATGGCCCGCTGCAGATTGCCATAAACTCGGGCCAGACGCTTTACCGGGTTGGCTAAGTTTACCGCATAGGTCAGGAAAGCGACCAGTGCACCGGCCGTCATCTGACCATTTACCACTTCATAGCCGCCAAAACCCACGATAAACGTAACGGAAACAGCTGCCAAAAATTCCACGGTCGGCGTCAGCAGACTGGTCAGCTGTACATTTTTCATGGCCGCCTGGAAGTTCAGGATATTCTGGTCAATAAACCGCTTAATTTCGTATTCTTCACGCACAAAGGATTTAACCACCCGGATAGAGGAAATGCTCTCCTGCAGAAGGGAAGTGATATCCGCTGCCCGTTCCTGAATAACCGTACCGTTGCGCTTCAGTTTACGGCCAAAAATCTTCATGGCCTGTCCCACTAAGGGAATAACCACGAGCGTCAAGAGAGACAGTTTCCAGTCCAGATAAATCATCATCGCAATGGAGCCTATCAGGATTGAACCTTCTGTTACCATCTCAATGAGCTGGTCTACCAGAGCTGACTGTATGGCGGACACATCATTGGTGATATAGCTCATGGTTTCACCGGTCTGATGCTTGTCAAAATACGCCATGGGCATACGCTGAAATTTGCGGAACATCACTTCCCGCACATCAATAACCACTTTTTGCCCGATATACGATACCAGATACGACTGCCCGTAATAAAATATTCCGCGAATCAGGAATACCACCACAATGCTGACACAGATAACATACAGCATCATCATATCCTTATCCGCCAAAACCTTATCCACCATGTCCTTAATAATCCATGGCAGATAAAGGTTGCAAGCTGCTGCCACCACAATGCAGATAATGGCCAGTCCCAAACGTTTCAAATAAGGCCGGATGTATTGCAGAAGGCGCTTATAATTCTTCATGTATTTCCCTCACTAATTTATTTTGCTGCAAATTCCCGGGCAGCATTTAATATTCGCTCTGCCACTCTGCCGGAAGCACCGGGAGCTCCTAATTTCTGACAGGCGCTTTTCAACTTTGCGGTTACCTCCCGGCGATGTGCCTCACCGGGATATAATTTTTTTAGTTCATCGGCAATATTGTCCGGTGTAACCTCATCCTGCAACAATTCCCGCTGAAAACTTTCATTCAGCAAAATATTGGGCAGGCTGAAATTATCCACATGCACCAGAAGCTTGCCAATGGCATAGGACACAGGTGACAGGCGGTAGAGTACAACGCAGGGAAGCCCTAACAGAGCCGCCTCCATAACCACCGTTCCAGAAGTCGCCATGGCTGCATCCGCTGCCGCCATCAGGCTGTAACGCTTCTCCTCCGTCAGCGTTACCGATACGCCGGCGTCAGCAATTAATTCCTCAATACGTTCCCTGCTGACCGTATCGGCAACAGGGAGATAAAATATCGTATCCGGTCTGTCTTCCAGCAATTTTTTTGCTCCAGACAGCATCGCGGGCAGCAATAATTCAATCTCCTGCTTCCGGCTGCCAGGCAGCAACAGGATTGCCGTTTTATCCGCAGGCATTTTAAAGAACCGCCGCGCTTTTTCCCTTGGCATTTCCGGACGGACGGCATCCACCAGCGGATTGCCTACAAAAGAAATTTTTGCACCAGCCGCTTCATATACCGGCAGTTCATGGGGAAAAATAGCGATAAACTCATCCGCTATCTTCGCACAGTCTTTCGCCCGTCCCTTTCGCCATGCCCAGGCTGACGGCGGAATATAGGAGAACACCGGTATTCCTAACGCCTTGGCCTTTTTTGCCAGACGCCAGTTAAAATCCGGATAATCGATAAGCACCAGCATATCCGGCTTTTCTTCCCGCATAAACTCCGTCAAATCATTCAGGAGTTTAAATAATCTGCGGATATTGAGCAAAACCTCCCAAACGCCCATGACGCTATAGTCGGCAAAGTTTTGCCGCAGCCGAACCCCCGCCTCTTCCATGCGGCTGCCGCCGAAACCGATAAGCTCTGTTTCCGGTGCCATGGAAAGTATTGCCCGGGCGATATTTTCGCCATGCACATCACCAGACGCCTCACCGGCGGAAAGCATGATTTTCATGGGCGCCCCTCCTTCTTACCATACTAAACCAAATTATATTATATCATTAAATGCCGCTTATATAAAGCGAAAGACGCCGGGAATTTTTTCTCCCCAGCGTCTTTAATTATCACATTGCTGCAATGGTAATATCGTTCGCCTCTGCCAAAGCGATAACATCTGCACGTTCTGCCAAAAGCGTCGCATCGGCTTCAATAACCAAAGCTTTTGCCTTTACCTCTACCATCATTTGCAAGGTCTTTAACCCCACAGTCGGCACATCAAAGCGGCTGTCCTGCGCAGGCTTGGCCACCTTGGCTACCACAGCACCACTGCCAGCGAGTTTTCCGCCCCGCAGAATGCAGGCATCTGTGCCTTCAATAGCCTCCAGCGCCATCACCGCCATGTCCTTGACCACCACGGTCTGCCCCACATCCATACGGCCAATTTCTTTGGCCATCTGAAAGCCAAACTCCATATCCTTTAATTCCTCTGCCGTGGGCTGACGTCTGGTCAGTACACCTTTCCCCGGCATCAGCTTGCGGATAAGTTCAGTCTGGTCGAATACCTCTACATCGATTTTTTTCAGTTCATCGATGATGGCCAGCATAATGGTATCGTCTTTCCTGTCCGGCACCCGCATGAGAATCTGCATGGCTTTCAAATCTGGCAGGGTCTTTTTGGCAAAAAGAACTTCTTTGGTTACTTTGCCAATCATCGTCACCTTGTGAATATCACTTTTTTTCAGGTGTTTTAATATCTTCCCAACCTTCAGGACATTGATTTCCTGATAATCATCAGCATATTCTTTCAGGCGGGAATCCGTGTCCGGCAGGAGTGCTACAGCGTAGACCTCATAGCCCAGCTCCTTGGCCGCCCGGGCAATCTCCACCGGCAGGGTTCCTATCCCTGCCAAAAGTCCTATGCGCTCCATGTACATCCTCCGTAGCAAAAATATATCGGTTAGTCCCGGTCATCCCGGCGCTCACGGCAAATGCCTCTGTCGGCATTGCGCAGGAAGCGCAGCATATGGTCAACTTCCTCACAGGAAGGCACTTCCTGCTCGATAACGCTGACCGCCTGCTGCAGGGTCAGCCCCGAACGATACAGAATCTTATAGGCCTGCTTGATGCTGCGGCGGGCTGCCGGTTCAATACCTGCTCTGGACATCCCCACAGCATTGAGTCCTGCCACTTTGGCCGGCTGACCGGCCACAATCGTAAACGGAACCACATCCTGCACCAAACGGCTCATGCCGCCAATCATGGCATTGCGGCCAATCTTCACAAACTGATGCACACCGGTCATGCCGCCGATAACGGCACGATCCTCCACCACTGCATGTCCGGCAAGACTGGCCACGTTAGACATGATAACCCGGTTGCCAATCACACAGTTATGTGCCACATGGGTAAGCGCCATCAGCAGGCAGTCATTGCCAATGCGGGTTTCTTCACCTTCGCCGGTAGCCCGGTGAATGGTCGTCCCCTCCCGGATGACCGTCCTGTCTCCAATGCTGGTATAACTCTTTTCCCCTTTGAACTTCAGGTCCTGCGGTTCTTCCCCAATGGAAGCCCCCTGATAGATATGGCATTCCCGGCCAATTTTCGTCCAGCCGGTAATCACTACATGAGGACCTACTATAGTATCTTCACCAATTTCTACATTGCTGCCGATGACACTATAAGGGCCAATCTTTACACCTGCTGCAATTTTTGCACCATCTTCAATAATTGCTGTGGGATGTATCTGTGCCTCTGCACTAATATTTTCCGCACTCATCTGCTACAACTCCTTATAACACCACTTGGCTATGTCCGCCAAGCAGCCTATTCCTATCTTTGCTCCATCTTTTTTATATACTCCCAAAACAACCTCTGATTCTCTCACATCATCTGATAGCAAATTCAAGCGTTATACGAGTTGAACAAAGATTATCTTTTATTTTTAGCTTAAAATCACATATTTTCTTCTTTTCTCATAGCAAACTTAAAGTCTGCCGATGCGGCCAGCTGGTCCCCCACATAGCCGTCACAGTGCAGCAAACCAAATTCTCCCCGCACTTTCACGATATGTGCCTTCGTTACAAGCTGGTCACCGGGAACCACTGGGCGCTTGAACTTAATGTTTTCCATGCCGCCAAACATGGCAATCTTGCCCCGGTTTTCCTCCGGATACAGCATAGCCACGCCGCCGACCTGAGCCATAGCCTCCAGAATCAGCACACCAGGCATAATGGGATGATCCGGGAAATGCCCCACAAAGAACGGCTCATTCATGGTCACGTTCTTAATCCCCGTAGCCGATTTGAACGGGTCAATTTCTGTAATGCGATCCACCAAAAGCATAGGCGGACGATGGGGTAAAATTTTCATGATATCCGTAATTTCCAAAACCATTTTTATTCCCTCTTCCTGTAAAACTCTCTATCAACCTAAACTTGCCTGTAACTTTTTGGCCAGACTGGTATTCAGCGCATGACCAGAGGCAACAGCTATCACATGACCGCGGACAGGACCTGCCAAACGCAAGTCGCCAATCACATCCAAAATCTTATGCCGCACCAGCTCATCTTCAAAATGCAGGGGATTGAGCCAGCCTTCATCGTTGTAGACAATAACACTTTCCAATGTACCGCCCAACCCCAGTCCCATACTGCGCAGGGCCTCAATTTCCTTTTCATAGGCGATGGTCCGGGCAGGCGCGATTTCCCGTTCATAAGTCTCCGGCGTTACCTCGAAGTTTTCATACTGTACGCCAATGAGTTTATGCGGATTCAACGAGGTAAAACTTACCCGGAATCCATCATAAGGCAGAACCATCACAAAACGATTATGTTCCTCGTCATCAATGCGGTAAACCTTGTCAACAACGATTTCCCTGCGTTCAGTCTGAAGTTCTGCTACACCAGCTGCCTGCATTGCCTGAAAAAAAGCCAGTGACGAACCATCCGCTACCGGAGGTTCCTCCGCATCAATTTCAATATAACAGTTATCTATGCGCAGTGCATGAAAGGCACTCATCAGATGCTCAATGGTGAAGACCCTGCAGCCGTTTTCCTCCACAGTGGTAGCCCTCATGGTGGACGTAACGTTTGCCGCCGTAGCGTGAATCTGCGGATTTCCCTCCATATCTGTCCGGATGAACACCAGACCGGTATCAGCCGGAGCAGGTTTCATGACCATATGCACATCACGGCCGGAATGCAGGCCAATGCCGTTATACATGGCCTCCGCCGCCAGTGTTGTCTGTTGCAAATCTATTCCTCCCGAAACACTCATTCAATACGACCAAAATCCGACTCTGGAAAGTCCTCTCGTACGGACTTCCAGCGGTCATGCAGCCAAAACCATTCTTCCGGATACTTCCTTATATGATTTTCTATGGCATCATTAATCTTTTGCGTTGTTCGTTTAATATCTTCCCGTTTGTCCTCTGTCTTTTCCACATAAAAAGGACCATCTACCACCAACGTATGAAAGCCGCCGGCATCCCGGTGCATAAAGGAAGTAAAAACAGGGACATTCTGAAAACGGGCCATTGACGCAGCCCCCGGCGTACAGTTCGTGGGATAACCAAAAAAGTTCAATATTATGCCATCACGACGGTTGGTATCCTGATCCATAATCAGACCGATAGCCCATCCCTTTTTCAGCATGGCAAACATTTCCCGAACACCGGTTTTATAGGTAATATGCATACCAATCAAGGTTCGATATTCATTGATGAACTTATCTGCCGCCGAATCCTTCTGCTTCATGGCTACACCGACCAGAGGAATGCCCGCCATAGCAAAGGCACCGCCCATAAGCTCCCAATTGCCGCTGTGCGCTGCCGCAATAATGGCGCCTTTGCCATCAGCCATCCCCTGCTGAAGTTTTTCCAACCCTTCAATACGAACATACTGAGAAGGATTTTTCCGAATTACCGGGAAACGCAGCACCTCAAAGAGCATTGGGCCGAAGCGCACTGTACTCTCTTTGGCGATGCGGGAGGCTTCCACCTCATCTACCCCCAGGCACATTTTTATCTGCCCCATGGCCAGCTTTTTGCGCTTGCCCGGAACCACCAGCCAGGCAAAATTGCCCAAACCGCGTCCCAGAAATTCGCAGACACTGCGGGGCAGGACACAAACCAACGCGCTTATCGCGCGCAAAACATAGTACAACAACTTCTTAGCCCTCGTACTTTGCTAATTTCTTTTCCAACTGCTTGATCTTCTTATTCATTTCCGGCAGGCGTTTCATCAAGGCCTGCATGCGCAGCCATTCCGCATGCGGCTGTACAGGAAAGCCCGCACAGAAAACGCCTTCGGGCATGTCGCCAATGATGCCGGCACGTCCCGCATATACGGAGTTCGCGCCGATATTGATATGCCCTACGGTACCGGTCTGTCCACCAAAAGTTACATTATGCCCCACCGTAGTTGAGCCGGAAATTCCCGTCTGCGCCACAATCAGGCAGTTCGCTCCAATTTTGCAGTTATGGCCGATATGCACAAGGTTATCAATTTTCGTGCCTTTGCCAATGACCGTTGCTCCCATGGCAGCCCGGTCAATACCATCATGGGCACCAATTTCCACATCATCTTCCACCACGGCAATGCCAACCTGCGGTACCTTGGTATGAACGCCATCCTTTGTCGTAAAGCCAAAACCATCCGAACCGATAACCGCAGAACTGTGAATTACACAACGCCTGCCTACCCGGCAGTATTCCCGGACGGTAGCGCTGGAATAGATTACCGTATCTTCGCCGATTTCCGCATACTGACCGATATAAGTATGCGGATAAAGCACCACGTTATCACCGATTATGGCATGATCATCCACCACGGCAAAGGGCATAATGGTAACATTCTGTCCCATTTTTACATCCTTGCCAATATGCGCCTTATCGCTGATTTCCACCGGACGTTCCAGTTTCGGCGTAAAAATATCGAGCAGTTTGGCAAATGCCGCTCTGGGGTCTTCCACATACAGGGCAGTCTTCGGAAAATCTTCCACACCTTCCGGCAGCATCACGGCTGCCGCCTTGCAGTTTTTCGCTTCCTCAATATGCGGCTCCACAGCAAAGGTCAGGTCAGTTGCTCCGGCTCCCGCGATATTATCCAGTCCCTCGATTTCAATAGCCGGATCGCCTGCTATACGCCCATCTACAATCCGGGCAATCTCTTGCAATGTTTTTTTCATTCCACGGCTCCCATCTTACTGCAACTTGGCAATGACATCATCTGTCACATCCACAGCACCAGTAACAGCTGTAGGCTGGTCAGTGCTGTTATTTACCACAGCATCAAGCTTCTTTTCCTTGGTAACGGCAGCCAATGCCACATCCATCTTCTGACGGAGCTGAAGGGCATAAGACTGATTGAGTCCCTGTATCTTGCGCTGGCTGTCCAGCTGTGCCTTCTGCAAGTCTTCCTGACTCATATTGGGATTTTCCTGCAGCTTTTTCTGCAGTTCTTCACCGGCCTGCGTCTGCGCTTCTTCAATCTTCTTATTGCCTTCTTCAATAAGGCTGTTAATCTGGGGAGCTTCCTTGGAAACCCGCTCACCGTCTATATAGCCAATTTTTGTCTGACCGCAGCCACCGGCTAAAGTTGCACAAAGAAGTGCCATAATCATAGCGGCTGCTGTTTTCTTACGTAATTTCATCCTAACTTCGCTTCTTTCTTTATTCATAGGTTACTTACAGATTTTTCATTTCCTGCACAATTTCTCCGGTAACATCCTGCGTCGTTACCCCAATAGCAATACTATTCTTAGGCAAAAGCGTCTCTGCCTTGACAGCCTCCGGCATAAACGAAGCCAGTGTCTGGGGATGATGTACCAATATCAATGTAAAATGGTGCATAATCGCAATCTTGGCCGCTTTTCCTGCCACATCATTGAATATATGTGCCTGCAAAGCCGCCAAATCTGCTTTTTTCTCCTCCAGCAGCTGCCGTTTGGCCAAACGCTCCTGAACCTGCAACGCCATTTCCTGCTGTTTCTCCAGTGCTTCAGCATTGCGCTTATCGGCATCGGTTTTCGTCTTTAATGCCGCAGCCATCTCCTGTTCTTTCAGCTGTGGCAGACGAGCCTTCCATGCTGCCAGTTCCGGGCCCAGTTCTTTTTGTACATACGCTTCAATTTCCGCTTTGTACGCCTGCCAAAGCTCATACTGACGTTTTCCCCGCTCAGCCTGCAGGCGGCTGCGCTCCTGAATCCATGCCTCCCGCTCTTCGGCAATGCTGGCCTTGGAATCCATCGCGTTATGCATGGATTCCTGATTATCCAGCTTTATGTTGAGATTTAAAATCGCGTTTAAATATTCCTCATCAATAGCCTGCCGCCGGGCTTTATAGTCCTCTTCGGTATTTTTTTTATATTCATCCCGAAGCTTTTTCATTTTGCGTTCCAGTTCCGCCCGGCCGCCAATAACATCAGCGGCATTTTTTTGCCAGACCGATTCCTTAAAGGTTTCTTCCATAAGCTGGGGCGGTTTCACGGTCAGAAGGTCACCTACATCATTCGTTTCCAATTCCAGCAGGTCACATTCGGCCTGCAGGGCAGTCAGCTTATCGTAATCGGGATGAGCCTGCAATACCTGCTGCCAGTCAATCAGGCCGGTGTCAGCCATTTCCTGCCCGACAGGCAATGGAGCCTTAGGGATAATGAATTCTCTTGCCAGCCAGGCACCTGAAAAAATAAACACTAAAGCAGCTGCTGCCCCTGCAATAATATTCCGGCGCCGCTGCCTTTTTGTCTTTTCTTCCTCCCTGCCCGGTTCCGCCATAACTTCCCCCCGCTTTCTCCCATGGAACCTTAGAAAAAAGCCTCCCCCCATGGGGGAGGCTATATTATCCGAAGATTATTTGCTAACCTGCTTCAATACATCCTGCGTAATGTCTACTCCACCGTAAACTACAGCACCCTTATCGAGAACTACGGACAGACCCTTCTGTTCAGCAACCTTCTTCACAGACTCTTCCACACTTTTGGTGATGGGTTCCATGAGTTCCTGATTCTTCTGCTGCAAACGCTGCTGAGTCTGCGTATAATAATCACGCTTCTCATTGTCGTTCATGTTGGCAGATTTTGCCTCGAACTCCTTCTGTGCTTCCTGTACAGCCGTCTGCATTTCATTGGAGGCAGCCTGAACCTTCGGATGCTGGCTCATAATCTGACTATAATCCACCACACCGACATTGGAGCTGGCTGCGCTGGCCATGTTTGGACCAAACTGCGTAAGTGCCATAGCGACTACGGAACCTACAAATGCCAAAGCAATCAGAATGCTGACAATCTTAACCTGTTTTTTCTGCAATTTTACCATTTCAAAATCTCCTTTTCCCCTGAGGAATTACTTTTATTCTATAAGTCATATACGATAGACATTATAACGCCAAACAAAGGATTTTGCAACGTCAAAAATGACCAATCATCCTCAGCCAATTCTGTTCGTTATCAAAGATATACTCCAAACTCAGGAAATCATGCAGCTGATAACGCAGCGCCGCCTCGCCCAGATTATCCGTTTTCCGGAACTCATAGCGAATAAGCCAGCGTGCAGCCAGTTTCTGCCGGATTTCATAGACCAGACCATGATGACTTAAATCATAGCGCAGAGCCGTATAACGTCCCCCCCGGAAGATATGCCCCCATGCCAGCTGATAGTTCCATTCCACATTGGTCGGCATGAAATCGGTCTGTACGAAAAGCTCGTCCCACTTTCCCATCATGCGGCCTAAATGCAGCCGGAAAAGCAGGTCGTTATCCTGTTTATCACTGCGGTGTCCCTTATCTCTGCCGATATCCAGCCAGCCATCCAGACGAAAATGATACCGTGAGGAATCTGTACGGCTCATAACACTGGCCCGTTCAGCCGGGTCAATGCTGACCTTGGTTTGCAAGCGTAAAACCTGAAACTCCTTGCGCTTATCCATTCCTTGGGCAAATTGTTGCTCAAGTTCTTTTCTATGGCGGCGGACAAACCCCACCGGCACCCCCACAATATCTTCAATCTGCTCCTGCATAACTTCGCGGCGAGTCAGAAGCGCACTGTTGGGAATAGTATCCGAACGCATGGATAAGTCCACGGTTCTCACCACCGGCAGACGCGGGTAAACGGTAAGCTTTATTGCGGTCTCCGGTTCAGGCGTTAAATCAAAATCCGCTCGAAATTCCGGCAGATGCTCCTGCAAATAAGCATTCAGATGTTGTTTCAGCACCCCGTTCGTCCAATCGGCAGCAGCAGTGGGCAGCCCCGTCAAAGCGGACTGAAAGACAGTTTCCACACCGCTTAGATCCTGACGGACTAAGGATTCAATCCGTGGAGGCATTCCTTCCACATGGGTTTCCACCCGTACCTGACGAATCGTTTCGGCCCAGGGCAAAAGCTCCACCCGCACTTTGGTAACCGCCGCCGGTTCCAACACTACGGATTTGACCGTATAGCCTACCAGTACCTTATCAAAAACCTCATGTATCAAATGTTCATAAGCTGTTTGTTCTGCCTGCACAGCTGCAATTTCCTTGCCCTCCATCAACTGACCGGCAATAGCGGCTATGCTGTGATTCATACGCTCCGCCACCAGAGGCGGCAGATTGCTTTGGGCGGCAGTAGATGCCAGCACATTTTCCACGCGGGCTCCGGCCTGAGCATTTGCCTGCCATGGCACCAGCAGCATAAAAAGAACAACTAATGTGGTTCTTAACATTTAGAATGAACCACCCACGGAGAAGTGCACACGTCCGCCTTTGTCGCCACGGCCATAGTCCAGACGCAGCGGCCCCAGCGGCGTATTAAAGGACAACCCCACACCAACGCTGCCGTGTACATCGCCGCCCTTGGGATTCCAGCCGTCAGACCAAACCGAACCCCAGTCCGTAAACAGTGCACCCTGCACCTTGCTGACAATCGGGAAACGATATTCCACCGTTCCCAGCAGCATGCGCGTACCACGGAACTGGTCTTCCCGATAACCGCGCAGGGTATTCTGGCCGCCGACTTTAAACTGATTGTACTCAGAAATATGGCCATGACCGGCACCGGCCTCACCACGCAGGGCAATAACCTGTGCATGCCCCACTTTGAAGTATCTCTGGTCTTCAATCGTGCCTTTCTGGAAATCAAAGTCACCGCCAAAACCAGCGACTTCTGCCGACAGGCTGACCCGGCCGCCTTCAGTAGGATTATAGATATTATCCCGGGTATCGGTAACATGCGACAAGGTCACACTGCGGGTTGTCCCGAAGTTATCATCACGCCAGGACTTATAATAATCGCTGCTGCGGTCTCTAAGTCCCTCCGGCAAATTACCATTCTCTGTGTGGCGTACGTACTTATCCTTACGATTCTTGAACGTGACATAATTGGTGGAATACTCACTCACCGGACGGCTCAAGGTGATTTCGCCGCCGGAATACTTGCGCATATAGCTTTCCTTGAGATTGCCATCCGTATCATAATCGCTGTATTCATATGTACGGTTATAAAGCCGCAATGTTCCTGCGGTTTCTTTTTTATCCAGATAAGGATGCCGCCAGGAGAACGTGTAGCCCCTGGCATCCGTTTCACTGCCGCTCTTTTCAAAGGTAAGGCTTACCGAATCGCCGGTACCGCCGATATTGGAATCCCCGATGCTCACCATGCCCAGAACGCCGTCAGACGTACTATAGCCGGCACCAATGCCAAAGGAACCCGTATTTTTTTCCTTGACATCCAATTCCATAATAACCGCATTCGGCTCAACACCAGGATTCATTTTAATGTTTACATCCTCGAAAAAGCCCAGATTGTAAACGCGCTGCATGGAACGGCGGGCCAATTTGGAATTAAAAGGCTCTCCAATCTTTTGACGCATTTCTCTTAAAATAACGTAATCCTTGGTTTTGGTATTCCCCTTGACTTTGTAATCCTCCAAAATACCCTCGTTTATTCTCAATAAGAGGTTTCCCTCTTTATCGATATTCATATCGGTAACCTTGGCCAGAATATAGCCATCGTTACGATAAATTTCCTTGATGGCCTGAATATTCTGCTGCAAGTCGCGGCTGTTGAGAATTTCGCCCGGCTTCACCGTCAGCGCATCACGTAAAGTCTTGGTTTTAACCACGGTATTACCGGTAATATGAACACTTTTCAATACTGGATTTTCCAGCACATGATATGTGATGACCACCCCTTCCGGAACTTTCTGGAAAGTAGGAAACAGGTCATAGAAATATCCCGTATTGTAAACGGATTCCCGATCCGTATTCATGCCTTTTACGGTAAACATATCTCCAGTCTTCATGGAGAGTGCAGCTTTGGCCGTGTTTTCCGTCAACGCCGAAGTTCCTTCAAAAACCGTATCCACGATGGTCTGGCCTTCGTACTCCTTGCTGAACTTTTCAATTGCATCTTCCTGCGGACGATTCTTGGACCACTCTGCTGTACGAGAATCTACGTTTGTCTGCTCCTCTTTTTGCGTTGCAGTTGACGCCGAAGTCGTATTGGCCGCCTTCGCCTCTGCTTCAGCAGCCGGTGCCGTTGTCTCCTGGGCCACGGTGCCATTATCCACAGAAGCTTCCGCCTGCGGTGCTTCTACAGGTTCCGCCTGCGTGATGCCCGGCACAGCTGCAAAACTGGCAGCAATAGCCACTGCATAAGCCAAAAATCGTCTATTTATCTTCTTCAAAGGTCAAACCTCCCAAAATTATATTATTGCCGCAGAATCTTCCCCGCAGACTGCATGAGTTTCTGCTTTGCCGTATCCGGCAGCATATTTTTTTTCGTTGGCGGGGCGGACGGTGCCGCCTCCTTAGCCACGTTATCCTGGCTGGGCGCAGGCTCCGGTACTGAAGGCTGTGGCAGGCTTTTCGCTGCCGGAGTCTCCGCCGCACTATCGGGCTGCGGTTCCGGATTGCTTTCCACGGGAATATCCCGTTCCGTTGATGATTGCGTACCAGCAGCCGGTGCATATTCAAAGGGAATTTCTTCCCCCGACATTTTTACAGCCGGCTTCCACAAAATAGCAGCAGCCAGCCCCACAGCCACCAGCAGAGCCAACGTTCTTCGCCCCCAGACAAGCAGCCTCTGACTGCCGGGACAATGTCCCACATGGGCCAGCTCCGCCTTAGCCAGCATAAGTTTCAAATCACCCTGCACATCATTTTCCTGTGCAAGAGAATCTTCCGCTCTGCCCAGCCATTCGCGGGCAGCCCGAATATGTTCCGTTTGTGAACGCCTGTCCATTTGCGTCCCTCCGTATTACCTGAAATTCCCAAAGTTCTCTTGATAATACAATCGCTGCAAATGCAGCAGCCTTCACTCGACATATAATGCCCTAACGGAGTCTGGCAGGCCATCAGCCGAATTTATCAGCGTTATTCTGCCCGTTTGTACTTATTTTGCTGTTATTTACCAATTTTGCATAAAACGGGACAGCATCCCCCGAATACGGCGGATTCCCATTTTTTGCAGGCGGTATACATGTCCGGGACTAAGTTCCATATCCTCAGCCACCGCTGCCACATCACGACTGCCCAGATACACATTTTCCAGCACAGCCTTTTCTTTGGCAGGAAGCCGCTCCATCGCACGGTGAAGCCGCCCCACCAGTTCATGGCTTTCTGCCTGCTCGGCCACCGTAGGCGACATATCCATCAAACTTTCCTTATAGGATGCTCCCCCTTCTTCTGGCACAGCATCCATACAGGGACTATCGGACACACCTTCTTTTTGCAGATAATCCAGCATCCTGCCCCGTATGCGATGAATAGCAAAGAGACTGAACGCCACGCCACGCTCAGGTTCATAGCGTTCTACTGCCTCGATAAGCCCAATCGTACCTTCCTGCACCACATCCATTATATTTTGCTGGCTGCGGTAAGGAAGCGCCTGTTTAAACACCAGCGGCTGATAAGCTTCTATAAGCTGCCCGCGGGCCGTCTTATCGCCCTGATTCTTATAAGCATACCACAATTTTTCCTCCTGAGCGCGTTCCAGTGGTTGTATCCGCTGTAGCTCCTTAACATATTGTGCAAAGCGCAGTCTCCTCACCTCCCTTCTGTCATGCCGTAATTAAAATGTCATGCGGGCTTCCACACCGAAAATGGTGCTGCTTGCTTCCCGCTCCAATGTTATGCCCCAGCGGTCGCTAATATCATACTGAACGCCGTACCGATTAACGCCATCGCCGCTAAATCCATGAGTATAACGGAGCATAACTTTGTCCGATATATATTTTCCCATAGAAACATTAAAATCATATTTGTTTTCTTCATTTTCTTTGAGCGTTTTGTAATTATCAAAAGCCGAGCCGGAACCACGGGAAATGGACAATTTATCCAGATACAGGAATTCACGCATGACGCCCTCTACCTCTGACAGGAAAGTCATCTGCAATCCTACAGCCAGCAAATCTCCAGCATTTATTGTACTGTTGCCATTCTTATAGGCATCCCTCAGCGTTAAAAGCTGAATAATCTGGGTCTGGCTCATTGCCGGACTGGAGGTAAGCTTCATTTCCGCCGCTCCTAATGGGCCCTTCACGGACAGGAATACCTTTGCCTGCGTCAGTTTCGTATCGGCAAAGAAATCGATACTGGGCATAAACGAGGCGACCTGATTAAAAGTTGCCTTGCCCTCCCGAATCTTAAATTCCGTCTTGAGATAATTAATGGTTCCGCCACGCTTCACCTGCAGACTGCCGCTCATCTTGGGATGACTCATAATTCCGCCAACATGGAACCCGCCGGCAAGATACAGGTCGTAAAGATAAGGGCTGTAAAAATGTACCTTATCCCCTACGTTGACCTGCACATCAAAGACCATTTCCGGCATCTCACCTTCACTATCCGGAATCGCAGGAACCGAAACCAGACAGTTATGAAAATCGATATTACCAGAAATTCTTGGCCAATGGTTGCCATAGAAATCTGCATCCGCCAGATGCAATTCTCCGTTTAACGGGCCGGTAAAGAACTTGCTCTTAATCCCCAGCTTGTCGCAAACAAAGCTAAAATCATAATGCTCCGGCACCCAGCCATTAAGACTCAGACTGCCGTTTAATTTATACGAACCTCCGCCCATTTTACCAGAAAAATCTTCAACTGTCACTTTGTTCCCCGTGAAATTTATTCTGGCCGTCATATCGGTAACAGGCTCTTCCAGTGCCTTTATTTTTACTGCACCGTCAGGAATGACGATACTGCCGTCCAGCATGGGATGCGCCAGCGTACCATGAATTTTTATCTCACCATCTGTTGCCCCCAGCGCCCAATCTATCTGCTTGGAAACGGTTGGCAGCAGAGACAAATCCGCATCCTTCAGGCCAATCTGCAGCTGAATCTGCTCATAATCGGCCAGCCATTCATCCTGGTCTGCCGTCAGTGCGCGCAGCGGAACTAAGCCCTTGGCAACCACTGAACAATTCCGTTCTCCAACCTGCTTGACAACTTTCATTTCCGGCAAATCAATCAACCCGTTTTTCAAATGGGCTTCTCCGGTCAGGGAGTCAAAAGAAGCCCCCTGCATGCCACCATTTACAGCCTTAACCGTCACATCAGCAGAAGGATTATAGGTATAACCGCCAAGAACGGCTTCAATATCTGCTGTCCCCGTAACATTTTCGGCCTTTAGCCCGGCCAGCCCGGTAAACATGCCAAACTCCAGGTCACTGGCTGAAAATTTAACATTCACAGGACCGTCTATAGAGACTGTTCCCGATGCCGAGAACAGCCCCTTTGCCCCCTGACTGCCGCTCAACTTATTGATGTAGATAATATGGTCTAAAAGCCGTAAATCCAGCGCCACATCATGGATATCATAACCACCGGCAGTTCCTTGAAGTACATCTCCGTCTAATTTAACTGTGGGATTATGTGCTGTACCGCTGATATGTGCCGTCAGATTCGCTTTCCCGCCAATAACATCTGTTTTTTGATTAACCAACGCTGCCACTGACGCAATATCAGCATTTTGTACCACCACATCACCCTTTATGCCATCAGTATCCGTGTTATAGAACAGCTCCATATCATAAGCACCGCCATTCTGCTCAAAGCCAAAATGATCGATATCAAAGCTGTTCCCACGGAATTGCACCATCCCCCGCAAGTTGGTGACGGTTTCCCCATTCAGGACAATTTCAGGAGCTTCCAGAATTCCATGGAATACCGGCTTGCTGACGGAGCCGCCAATCTTTCCTTTGAACGTACCATGTCCACTGACCTCATAGGGCAGCTTATGCTCTATTCGCTTAAGGTCAATATCCTTGGCTGTCACTTCCATATCCATGGTCATATCTGCTGTAGCTATCGTGCCATTGAGCACCATGTCAATCATCGGTGAATACGCATGGAAATCCTGCAAACGCAGTTTCCCCTGCTCCAAAAAATAGTCGCCGTCCATACCAGACAAGAGCATCCCCTGATAACTGCCCCGATAAAAATGAATATAACCTACAGCCTGAGGATTATCCAGTGTTCCCGTCACCTTGATGATATTGTCCACATTACCGGTAATGGGCTGGTCAGGAGCCAGCAGAGCCGCGATATCTTCCATCCGGGCGCCCATGGTATCCAGCTGAAGATTTACCCGCCGTTCCCCGGAAAAACCTACAGAACCTTTGGCCTGCCACACTTCCCTGCCGTCTTTTTCCATCAGGAAATCATCTATGCCTATGCCGTCCAGGCTGCCGCTGGCAGCAATTTTCAAACTGTCAAAAGGCTGTTTGAAAATACTGCCGCGAAGACCGGAAAACTTAAGTTCAACCTGCGGATTGTCTTTATTTCCATGAACCACTCCCTTGAAATCAGCCAGACCGGACATATCTATATTCGGGTCGATATTCTGCAGCAGCGAGAGGTCAAAATGACCGCCATAAAACGCCAAATCCAACTGGGCAGCGCCCCGCATATCCTGGATAGCGCCCTCCACGCCCAGACTGCTATGGTTTGGCATATTCACACTTAAATAATCAATGATTAAATCGTCATCAGCCAGATAAAACGATGTGCTGGCACGTTCTACGGTCATCCCCTGATAACCGATATTTTGGGCTTTGACACTGCCATACAGCTGCAACGTACTCAAATCCATGCCAATGCCATTTCCCCCGGCATCAACCGCTATTTTTCCGGTCAGACCATTAAGCTCCGGCAGATAAGCAGCCCCTTGAGCAGCATCGATGTTTTCTGCCTTGAGATGGATTGTATAACCTAAATTCTCCGTAGACAGCACCGCTTCACCGCTGACCCTGCCGCCGAAAACCTGAGCTGAAAAATCCCGGACAAAGAGATTCTTGTCCTGATAGCGCACATCGGCCTGAACTCCTGCAAAGGGTACGTCCATAACCTTGCCGTCTGCCACCTGTACCTTGCCATCCACGCTGGGATTGTTAAAAGCACCAGTCACTTTAACGGCAAACTTTGCCGCGCCCTGATAGGGAATATTCTTCAAAATCAACGCCGGATCAAAAGATTCCGAGCTGGCCTGCAAGTCCATATAGGGCGTTGTCAGTAAATGCTTAATTTTGCCATGCACATTGATTTGCTGGCCAGCAGCCTCCGCATTGACATTGAGCAAAGCTTCTTCATTCGTAAACGCAGCATGGCCGGCGATATTTTCAATATCCGTTCCTTCTACATTCACCTTGCCGCCGCTAAGCTCTGCCTCGCCGCTGAACGACAAATCATTGCCCCGGTTATATACATGGATATCCGCAGACTTAATCAGGCCATCCTTAATTTCCACATTCTCCGGAATCAGCCCTGCAGGTATGAAGTGCAGATATTCTTTAATAGCGAAACCGTTCACCCGGGCATTTACAATCTGCCGTGCATCGGATATCGTGGCTGTGCCCGACACCGTTGTTTCTTGATGTCTGGCCGCAAATTCAGCTTTATACACGGGATAATCGGCACAATCCACTGCGGCAGATAAATCAGCCAGCTGCAATTCCTGGCCTTGACTGCGCAAAAGCACCTGCGCGTCTTCCACCAAAATTTTTCCATGAAATTCCTGCGAGGACTTCTCCCCGCTGACTAAGTCCTCCACATTCCATGTCCCATCGGCACGTTGTGCCAGCACTGCTGAAAGTCCCTGAACGGTAATTTCCTGAATTGCATCGGCAGGGTCTGAAACCGCCGCAAGCAGGCGGAAACTCACCCGTGCCGAATCGGCACGGGCAATAAGTTCCGCCTGCTTGTCATAAACAGCCAAATCATGTAATTGGATATCACGCAGAGAATTTACCTCTATGGCACCAATCTGTACTTCTGTGCTCAGGGTCTGGGAAGCCAGCGAGGAAATTTCCTCCCCGGCCCGCTGCATGAAGCTATTACTCTGTACATAGTACCACGCACCAACGACCATCACACATATAGTCAGCAGTACGCCTATTATCCAGTTTTTCCCCTTCATTCTGTTCTCCCCAAAAGCCCTTCATAGGCGGTAAATTGCATTCCGTTAGTTATTCGCCATTTCTTTGGCTACGGATTCCGTACTGGAAGCCGTTTCGCTCTTAACCGTTTTTTCACTGGCAGCCGCTTTTGCTTCCTGCTTCACCACTGATTTTTTCTCTTTTTTATCCTTGCTGAGTTTGCGTGCTTCACGTTCAGCCTTACGCATAGCCTTCGCTTCATCCTTGGACGTCTTCTTGGCTTCCGCACTCAATTCCAGCAAGGGCTTTTCCGTCACTTTGGCATCCTCGCGGACTTTTTTCAAACGGTTGCCTTCCATCTGGGATGCCTTGTACTTAGCCACATCAATGTCCACAGGAATGCCCATAGCCTTATCAAGTGCCGCTTTGTTCACGTTGTAGTTATAAAGTGCGGTGTTGTAATTGGTGCGCGCCGCCGTCATCTTCTCTGTGGCGTCCATTACGTCAAGGTTGGTACCTACACCAGCAGAATAGCGGACATTGGCGATTTTTAAGTCTTCCTCTGCCTGCTTCACGGCCGTTTCCATGGTACCAATGTTTTTCTCTGCCGCCTGCAGATTCAAGAGTGCCGTACGCACATCCAGCTGAATGGTTTCATCCTTTGCTTTAAGCGCTTCCTGTGCCTTTACCAGAGATGCTTCTGCATTATGCACACCAGCAGCCGTTACACCGTTGTCAAAGATATTCCAGCTAGCTGCAGCGCCAAACACCCATGTATTGCTATGGTCGGTCTTAAACTCCTGTTTACCTTCAATCGCCTTGCTGGCAGAAGCTGTAACCGTCGGATACCAGCCAGCCCTAGCCGTGTTAATACCTGCTTCAGCCTGCTTTACTGCATAATAGGCAGCGGCTCCATCCGCGCGGTTGTTCAGTGCATAAGTCGTGCAGTCCTCCAAATTCAGGTTATAGGCAGGATGCTTTAATTCTTCATCAATTTCCAGCACCGTATCCGTCGGCAGACCGATGACATTATTCAGCGTAGCTACGGCAATATCGTAATTGTTCTGAGCAGTAGTCAAAGCCTGCTGGGCATTTGCCAGGTTTACCTGCGAGGACAATACGTCCGATTTGGCTACCGTTCCCACACGATACTGGGCGTTTACATTATCCAGATGTTCCTGATAAGCCCGCACGGTATCTTCCTGTACCTTAATCAGATTCTTGTAATTCAGGATGTTATAATAATCTGCCGTAGCCTGATAGCGGACAGCCTGCTTAGTGTTTTCCAAAGTAACATCTGCCGAATTCAAGCCATAACCAGCAGCTTCAATCCCACTGCGCAAGGAAAAATTGTATAAAGGAATAGATGCCGATGCACTATTCGTATAATAGGTGTTGTCACCATTATGTTGTGCCTGAGCCAAGGCATCATTTGCACGATTCACAGCCGAAGACAACGAAAAAGTTACCCCCGTCTGACGACGGTACTTGGACAGATTCCACTTGGCCGCATCCACATCAGCCAAAGCACTCTTTATGCTGCGATTATTTTCCATAGCCATCTGTACGGCATCTTCAAGATTCAGCCGTACGGTATTGGCTGCCGAAACAGTCCCCAGCGAAAAGCTCATTAAACCGCCCAAAACCAAAGCCGTCAGTTTTTTATAAAAACGATGTTTATTCAAGATAAATACCTCCTTAAAGTTAACGTCCTATATGAAAAGCCGCCCTTGCGGCTGAGATTATCCTCATCAGAAATACTGCTTAATGCCCACATAGGCTGCCCGATGGTCGCGCTTATTGACATTTTGCCACTGCCCCATCAGCCAGGTATCCTCCATGAGCTTTAACTCTGCTCCCAAACGCAGGGAAAAATCATTGACATTATAGGCATCCGCTGAAAACTTAAAATTTTTTCCCGCATAGGCATCCAGCCCCACACCGGCTTCGCCGTGTATGGCACCGGCTCTGGCCGCAAAATTTCCCTGCCGTTTGCCCAGCTGAAAATTCCCCCTATTCGTATCGCCAATGTCGTCAACCCCTATGTTCAAAAAAGGGCCTTGTTCCATTCCTACCGTGAACCCAAAATTGGCATCCCAGTTCCCTTTCTGCCCGCTGTACAGGGCGGATACTTCGGTATGGGTTTCAATGGAGTCCAGCTGTGTTTTTACCTTCTGCGCTTTTTCCGTAAGTGTCCGCGCATTATGTATCGTAGCCTTTATATCCTCTACAGTTTTTTCATCTCCGGCAACTTTAGCCAGGCCTTCGGAAACGACCCGGATTTTGTCGCTGGTCTGTGCGATATTATCCAATGTGATGCGCAAGTTTTCCGCTGTCTGCGGGTCTGCGCCCACCGTGGCCAGATTGCCCATAATGGCTTCCACGGAACTCATGGTGCGGTTTAAGCTTCCTGTCACCATGTTCAGGTTGGTCAGCATCTGATTGACATTGCCCTGATTTGCATTCGCCATATTTTCAAAAGCAGCCATCATCCCACTGATATGCGCAGTTGTATCCCGGATATTGGCCATCATCTGCACAATGGACATCTGGAACGTTTCATTGCCCACAATGTTATTCATGCTGGTCAGCAATTCCTGCGCCTGCCCCATAACCTGACTGGCACTCTTAATCATTTCATCCATGCCCATTTCTTCCAGCCCCGTCAGATAATCGCCATCTTCCAGAAAACCGGCATTAGCCTCTCCCGGCGCAATGTTGATAAATTTATCGCTCATAATTCCGGAGGAGCCGATACTTACCTGCGAGCCTTTTGGGATTTGCACCCCTTCATTTATCTGCATGGCGACGGTAACCCCCTTGCCGTCATTTTCCACGGAAAGGACCTTCCCCACAGGCACTCCGGACAGGCGGACCAATGACTGCGGCTCCACACCTATGACCTGCTTAAATCCGGCATAGAGTTTATATCCTTTGTCGCTGTCCAGCTTAAATCCGCTGAGCATGATTATTACGGCCGCCAGCAGTGCCAAGCCTGCCAGCGTGAAAGCCCCCACTTTTGCTTCTACGCTCATGGCCGCTAATCCTCCCCTTCCACTTCATTTGGGGTACGCAGAGTCTTGAAAAAGGCCTGCACCCGTTCATCCTGCAACTTCTGAAATTTTTTGACCGTATCCACAGCGATAAGTTCACCTTCATAGACCATGGCAATCCTATCCGCAATGCGGCAGGCACTGGCCATATCATGCGTCACCACCACGGAGGTAACCCCCAGTTTATGCTGCATATCCACAATGAGTTCATCTATTTTGGCTGTGGTTATCGGGTCAAGTCCGGAGCTGGGTTCATCATAAAAGATGATTTCCGGCTCAATGGCAATAGCCCTGGCCAGTCCCACTCTTTTTTTCATGCCGCCCGAAAGTTCCCCGGGCAACTTGTTTTCCACATCATGCAGCCCGACCAAATCCAATTTTTCCTTAATAATCCGCTGGATTTCGTCCTCGGGCAGATGCCTGTGTTCCCGCAGGCCAAAGGCCACATTCTCCCCTACCGTCATAGAATCAAACAAGGCGGAATACTGGAATACCATTCCCATATTGAGCCGCACCTTATCTAACTCTTTCTCGGAAAGCTTCGTTGTTTCCTGCCCATTGATGTAAATTTCTCCATTATCTGGACGAATAAGTCCAATCAGCAGCTGCAAAAGCGTACTTTTGCCAGAACCAGAACCGCCGATAACAGCCAAGGTTTCACCTTTTTTTATATTCAGGCTGATATCCCGCAGAGCATATTTACCATCATAGACTTTACTTATATTCGCCAGTCGAATCATATTTTCCTCCTGCTGCCCTCAATACAAAATAAAGGTCAGCACGGCATTTAAGATAAAAATAACAATTATCGATGTAACCACGGTACGGGTGGTCGCCTTACCGACGCCTTCGGCTCCTGCCGGACAGTGCAAACCGTAATAGCAGCCCAGCACCGCGATGACATTGCCAAAGAAAATCGCCTTAATCATGCCCCCGGTAAGGTCAAAGGCCACCGCAAAGGTGTGAATGGAATTGATGTAGCTATAAGAACTGATGCCGGAGTAATACACCGCCACCAGATAGCCGCCCAATACGCCGATTACATCACCGAACACGGTTAAAAGCGGCACCACCATCATACAGGCCAGCATGCGGGGGACAATCAGATAATTGACGGGACTTACCGCCATCACCCGCAGGGCATCAATCTGCTCGGTAACCTTCATTGTGGAAATCTCTGCGGTAATCGCAGCTCCCACGCGTCCGGCACAGACCACCCCCACCAGTACCGGCCCCAGTTCGCGGCCAATGGCAATGGAAATAATCCCGCCAACGGTGCTCTGGGCTCCAAAACGAATCAAAATATCTGCTGTCTGCAAAGCAAATACCGCACCGGTAAAGAGCAAGGTCAGACTCACAATCAGCAGGGAATCCACACCTAAATGCGACATCTGCGCCAAAATATGCTTTGGCCGTGGTTTCCGAAACAGCTCCTGCATGGTATCACGATACAGAAGCACGATGGTGCCAAAATCAGTCAGCCGTGCTATTACCCAGGCACCAAGCCACTCTAAAAACCGCATCCCGCGTGCCTCCCTTCACCTGCATTTTTTGCCTTTCAGCCACTCTTTGATTGTAGCAGGCAAAAGACAATTAGTAAATATAAGTGTACTATTTTTTTGCTAAAATTTCAACTTATTTTCGGACATAAACGCAGAACAGCTTCCCCGGGAAATATCCCCTGGGAAGCTGTTCTGTTTCACGTCTGTGTCATTTGCCCCACTAGGTCATTCTTCACTTTGTGCAGGCCCGGCCTCTTTCGTTTCCTCCGGCTGCCAGCCTACAAAATCCCAAAACAGCGGATCAAAAGTCACCTGGGTATGCAATTTTTCATTCGGTTCAACCAGCTGCCGCCGGTCAAAGGTGAACACGCCATGCCGGTTGGTTTCCCGCTCGCTCATCAGGTCTACTACACTGAGGTTATCGCCATAGAGCTTGCCAAGATTTCTGCCCGCATCAATCAGCACAGCCTTAGCTGTCCGGACGCGGCCATCCGTATAAAGCTGATAGCCCCGTGCTTTGCTGTCTGCCATGGACAGATTGTTCCAATAAGTCAGCTGCTGGCCATCACGGGTCGGAGTACGCCCGAAAATAGCCATATCCGTATGCGCATTATCCACATACAGCTTATCAACCGCCAGAACATCATCCAAAAGCAGCTGTCCCTCAGCGACATGTACAGAACCCCCGTTAGACCAAAGCGTTGGTATATGGGTGCCCTGCGGTGCACTAAGACTGCCTATCGTGAAATTACCGCTAATAAGTTTTTGCTGGCCTGCTCCCATCGCGGAAACTTCCAGGACGGCATCGCCGCCCTTCGCGGCCAGGGTACCAATCTGCACGTAATTTCCCGTCAGGGCAACATCCGTTCCCTGTCCACCAGCTTCTGCCAATACCTGATTGACCTGTGAGGCTGCCGTATTGTCCTCCATTTGCAGAAGTACGCCCTTGCCCTCGGCCAGATTCAGGAAAAGATCGCCCTTCGACAATGCCACATGAGTAATGCCTGCCGAAACGATGTTATGCGCATTGATATTTCCTTGTTCGCTGCTGGTCACACTGGCGTCTGCTCCGGCTGTCACATCATGCATGGTAATGTTACCGTTCGTCACTGCTACATTAACCGTCTCCTGCGCCGTGACATTCTTCATCACGATATTGCCAGTGCCTGTCTGTATAGTGACTGATGCCTGCGAGGTTATATCGCCGCCCACGTTTATATCGCCCTCGTTATTTTTCACATTCAATGACCCTGCTACATTTACATCTGTATCAAAGTATACGTCTCCCTTCCCCTCAAGTTCCGTTTGCAAATCCTCTTTGGCCTGAATGCGGTCCGAAATATGCAAATCACCATTGCCCACATGCAGGTTAATCGTTCTGCCGGCTTCCAGCTTGCCATTCTGGTCGATAACGAAGGAACTGTTGGCTGCGCCGGAAACATATTCCTGTCTGCGTGCCGCCAGGGTTATATCTCCCTCTTCCGTGGATGTCTTGCCATAGACGACAATCCGCCCTTCCTGAGTCTCCAGATTGATATTCTCTCTGGCGGTGACCGTCTTCACATCCGGCCCATTATCGCCGATGAGTATTTCACCATTCCCCGTGCTGATGTCTATGCTGCCGGTCTGCGCTGTCACGGTCTTGGCAATTTCAACATTGCCTTTAGCAGCCTTGATGGATACATCGCCACTCCTCGCCAGTACATCGCCATCATCGCCGGTTGCGGCAGCGCCGATGACGATGCTGCCATCATCAGTGGTAATATCCACGCCCGCACCGGCAGTAACATCCTTGCCGACCAGAACATCTCCCGTACCGGTTTTGAGATTGACTTTTCCCTCCTCTGCATTTACGGTATAGCCCACAGCTATGAATCCGTTTTCCGTAGAAATATTTACATTCTTGGTCACATTCACATCCGTTGCGAAAATGACACTTCCCTGTTCGGTGATGGCAGCCGTAATGCTCTGTTTCGCGCCGAGTTTATCCGTGATAAAGATATCGCCGTTGCGTCCATAGAGATTAATGCCGGCACCGGAATCAATCTTGCCATCCTCCCTGATGATGAAGTTGCCATGTTCTATACCCGGTTCATACACATCCTGTCCGGCTTTCATGCTGATGTCACCAACTACCGTAGCGGTCTTGCCCTGAATGGTAATCGTACCGGTATTGGTACCGATGCTGACATTCTTATTGGCGATAAGCGATTCTTCCTGCGTCACATTTTCACGGCCAACGATAATATTGCCTCTGCCTGTATCGAGCTTAATGCTTTCGTCTTCGGATTCAATCCCCTTGACTATGGCAATATCGCCCTGACCGGTTTCTAAGGTAACATCACCTTTGGCTGTTATCGTTTTTTCATTCAGCACATCCCGCTGACCGATGTCAATATTACCTTTACCGGAAATACTGCCTTTAACGATGCCGTTTTCCGCTTTGATATTTCCCAACAGTTCAATATCGCCATTGCCATCCACCTGGAAGCTGGCATTATTGCCTGCCGTAAACAAGGTGTCGGTATTAGCCGATACATTGCCATGACCTTCTATAGCATTGTCCAGAATTCCTTCCAACGTACCGATATGGATGCCGCTGTCCTCATTTGCGGAATCAGCCTGCCAAACCTGTATATTGATATCATTAGCGGCCTTCATGGTACCAATGTAGAAAACCGAATTCTTAGCCTGCATAAAGATATCATTCCCGGCTTCCAGACCTTTGCCCAGTCCATAAATAGACCCTGTACCTGTGGTGGCCGCTGCAAGGTTATGCTGCACATAAACATCACCCAAAAACGTTATGTCTTTGCCGGCCAGTAATCTCAGATTGCCCTGCGTACCATTGCCGCCGAGGACATTTAGTTTATTGGCAGGCGTACCATTGTCCACCAGCAAGCGCAAATTGCCATTTGCAGACTTATTGGTGAATTCTGCATCACCCTTAATCTGCTCTGCCCGCATGGCGGTCACGTAATTTCCGTCATAACTGGTCTTAGCCTTGACGCTGCCATCAATCGGTGCATGGTCAGTCAGCCCTTTGCTCATGAATATAGCAAACTGATTTTCTTCGTTCTCCAAAGACACCCCTTTGCCACTGTACGTATCCACTAGCGGAGTTACAATTTTTACATCTGCCGCTTCCCTGATAGCGCCTCCCGCCCTGATGGTGAGGGCATTATGCGGATCGGTCAGCATTGCATTTACATCCAAGGTACTAAGCGGCTGCGGTCTGAGCATACCGGTGGTAATATCGCCATTTATAAGCACATCCCCGCCGGCAATCAGGGATACATTCCCCTTATTGCCCGTGACTGCTGCCTCATCATTCTGAGCTTGCAGCGCAGAATCGACCTGAATATTGCCTGCATTATCCCTGTTTACTGCCACAATGTTGCCCTGCACGGCTGGCTGCACAGCCAAAGAGAGGGTATCTGCCGCAGTGCCCACAAGAACATCACCCGCAAGCGGTGTATTGGCTACAGCGCCCTGCACCGTAATGGACTGGAACGTATTGCCCGCGCCCTGCAAGTCAACCGACTTGGCACTGACAGCTGTGACCTTGCTGGCCTTGATACCGGCATCAGCAGCCTGATTGATATCTGCCGTAACCGAGCTAAGTTCAACATTCTTGCCTGCCGTAAAGGTCGTATTAGCCGTTTGCCGCAATGTTCCCTGCGCACCAAGGGCAATACTCCCCGCAGCCGTAAGGTCGCCAGTATTAGCCAGTGTGCCGTTCCCGCGAAGATTATGCACCGCGATATCGCCTGCCACCTGCCGCTTGATTGCCACCGTCAGTGCCGCATCATTATCTTTGATGCGCACATCCCCGTCAATAGCCGGCTTTTCTGCCGCAGTGGTTTCAATGCCATCAACGGTGAGGCTGCTAAACTGATTAGCTGCATTCTCCAGCAGCAGAGATTTGCCATTGAAGGTCTTGACCGCCCCGGCAGTAATCGCGCCCTTGTCCGTCTGGGTGATATTGCCATTGACAGCCTTCAGCGTCAGATTGCCTGTTTGCACAGTGCCGTCTAATGCCAGTTCATCCTTGGCCGACAGAAGCACATCATCACCGGCATTAATCACGCCGGTAACAGCCGTCATCATCACATTGCCATCTTCATCTTTTTCCTCCTCACGGCCTACACTCAGAGAACCATCGCTGACAGCGGTGAACGGGCCAACCGTCCGGATATTCCCCAGCGTCAGCGTGCCATTTTGAATGCCCAGAAGCAGACTGCCCATACCACGAATATAAGCGGACTTAGCGGCAATATTGATCACCGCACGGTTATTCAGCACACGGATGGCATTATTCGTATCGTTATCACCTACGATGCCGCGGGTTTCATTCGTCTTAAACTCCAGCTTCTTGCCGGCATTGATGTAAGATTCCGCAATATCGCTATTGGCGCTGCCCATCAGGAAGCCTTTTTCACTGTTCAGGGAAATCGTATCGCCGGCGTACATGGCCCCCAGTGTCAGGAACCTGTCCATATCCATGTTGCGGATAAAGATATTTTTATTCGCCCGCGCCTCGGTAAGTTCCCCCGTAAGCGAAATATTCAAAGTCTTGTCAGCCGTACCAATGCTCTCCTTGCCGCCGGTGAGCAGCAGGTTTCTGCCTTTGATATTGGTATCACTGCTATTTCCGGCATTGTAGATACCCTGGTCGGAATGCAAACGTACATCACCGGTTGCGCCGTTCTGTGTAGCATCGACGCTGCCCACATTAATCGCGGAATGCTCCCCTGCGGTATCGGTGCGGCCTGCCACGGAAATATTGCCACCGGCCTTTACATTCAGTGTACCTCTGGACTTAACGCCCAAGGGCATATTGTTACTGATGTCAAAGGACACCAGATTACCGTCGGTATCACGGTTGGCCGTGACATCGGCAGCCGACACATTCATGATCTGCTTCATCTTGGCTATGCCTTCATTACTTGCCAGTTCGTCCACGGTAATCCTGACGGCCTTATCGGTTGAAGTACCGACTGTCCCCTTAGCCGCATTCAGGGTGATATTTCTCCCCAGGACATTAGCGGCCCGCTCCGTCTGGATGCTGCTGCCACTGTCTTTGTTGACAATTTTTTCACTGACGGCATAAAGCATCATATCCTTCGTCCATTCAAACGTGGGCTGTGCGGCCTTGTTTACCAAATCCTTGTAGGTTGCGTCTGCTGCCAAATAAGCATCAGCGTTAGCATATTTTGAATACTTGTACGCAGCGGTATCCTGCAGATAAGCGTCAGCGGTACCATATTTCACATAGGTAACATAGTTCTGATGCCCATCGGCTGCCAGTTTAGCCGCCACTTGCGCCTCATCAAGGTCTCTATAGACCCCTTCGCCATTTTTGTAGTCCCTATAATCAGCAGAAGCGAAAATTGCCGTCACGGCTGTCTTTTGCCGCGCATACTCCGCCTGCCAGTCGCCTTGGGTCTTGCCATCATAAGCCGCAATTACATTGGCCTTGTACTCATCCCGGCTCTTCTCCAGACCTTCTATATACGCCCCCTTGTAAGTGTAATTGCCACTTCCATCTTTTTCGCCATCGATCAGGCCGGCATCTATCCAGCGATGAACCATGTCATCCACGGCCTCCGAGGAGCCAGACTTGTCATCCACCGGCAGCCCGTCAATAAAGCCGCCGCCAGCAACAGTTAAGGTAATGTCACCTTCCTTGGATTCAATCTTGCCGACCCGCATATTGCCGCCAGCTTCATCCTCGGTCAGGTAAATGCTGCCTTGAGCCGCGGCGTTGACCTGCGCACCAGAGCGATCCGTAGCGTAGACCAAATCCGAAGCCGCAATGTTGATGGCCTGACTGTCTGTGCCAATACCACCGTTTTTGCTGGTCAGCGAGATTCCCCGGCCTTCAATGGTCACACCACTGCCCGACTGCGTGATATTGCCCGCAGCATTCAGCGTCACATCACCTAAAGCCGCATTGCTGTTAACCCCATTGCTGCCATCCTGACTCTTTAACGCCACGATTTCCACATTTCCCGGCAGGGACTGGTTATTCCTTATCCCGCCGGCAGCCGTGATATCAATATCTCCTGCTCCCGTAGAAATGGCCGTAAGCTGAATCTTATCCATTACAGCGGTGCCATTATTGACCTCCTGCCCCAAAGAAGCGATATGGATATTCTTAATATCGTCCTTCGCGGAAAGATTTACGATTTCACTCTTTAAGGTGGTGTTGTCAAACTGCGTAATGCCGCCCGCAGCCGAGCTTACCGTAAGCGCAGCTGCCGCTTGCGAGTTGGCCACATTGCCCGTCAAATTGATGCTGCCGCCGTTAGCATTGGTACTCTTAATGTCGATTTTGCCTGTTTCGGAGCCAATGAGGCCGATTTTAAAGGGCTGGGATGCATTGATGGAATAATCGTAGAGCTGAATGGTCGTTGTACCATTCTTCCACCGGTCTCTGCTATGCTTGAACCAACCCAGGAAACCGGAGCTCCATGTATTGTGCGTCCGATCAAAAATCACATCCTTCAAAACTTTGGTACTTCCTTCCAAATGCAATTTCCCGTATTCCGGTACATTGCTGCTGTTTTGATTAATCACAGCTCCCTCCGGAAGTCCAAGTTTCTTTCCTTCGGTTGTATCAATGGGGGTCGAGCTTTGCTCCCAACCCTTCAGTCCCTCTTCATTCACTGTCTCAATGGCACCCCACATGCCTTTGCGTACATAATGCTCATACGTCCTGACAGTCTCTACGCTATCACCGTTAACCCAGCTGTAAGTCTGATTGCCCTGTACATCATACTGCAAATCACTACCAACGGAAAGGCTATTCTCTTGCGAAGCAGCGCCCGCATAGAGATCCCCGTCATTCCTGTGATCCAGCAAATATTGGGCATAGCCGGTGATGGTACGGGTCTTTCCCCGCCTATACTCGGTCCAGGTGTCTTTAGCCGTATCGGCGATGGTAATGATGCCTTCCCGCTGATTATTGAGGACACTGCCCACATTCATATCCAAGGAGGTCTGGTTCTCCACGGTGATTTCTGCCGCGCCGTCTGCCGCCAGGACTCTGCCATCACCGGTGCTGGCAATCTTGCCCGTCAGATAGATCTTCCCGCCCTGGGTGTCGATATCCTCAACCACCAGTTTATCCGTAGCAGGGTCCCAATAGATCTGTGCCTCATAGTAAAAAGCATTGTCTGTACTGCTCCACTTGGCACCGCCATCATTGACCTTGTACATGGTACGGTTCTGAACAACAGCTGCCCTATCGGAAGGACGCTGTTTTGCTGCCGCCAGAGCTGTCTCCGAAGCAGTTGCCATATAGGTTTTGTAACCGCTCTGAATAAGACCATTCACATTGATATTGGCCGCAGACACATAGACATCCCGTCCGGCAATATAGCCCGTGGCTGCCTGTGTGCTGCTGTCACGCGACACAGCTTCATCCTGCGTCTTGGCATCTGCGCTCGTCGTACTAAGACCCAGATTATTTTTCATAGTCGTGGCCTTATCGACAAAATACTTCTCCGGATCGCCATTGATATTGACAATCCCCTCTTTATAATCCTGCGCAATGGTGCCATTGCCCGCAATAAGCTTGACCGTATTCCCGAATACCCCCGTGGGGTGCTCCTGCGAACCACCACTGATGCGGATATCCCCACTGGCGTTGCTGATGGTCACATTGCCATAGAAATTACTGATTTTACCGTTTACCTCTATATCGGTGAGCGCCGTATAGGTGATGCTGTTTTTACTATTGATTTCCTCTATCAGCTGAGCCTTGGCCTCTGCCGACAAATCCTTGTCATCATTAACCTCCTGTCGCATCTGCGCCTTCTTTTCATCGGTCAAGATGATAGTGCTTTCCTTGTCTCCGCTGAACGTTTTGGTGTTTTGCACCAAAAGCCCCGCCGCCGTTCCGTTGGTTCTGCCGTAAATTTCGCTGAAATTGGCAACACTTCCGCCGCTTTCATTGCGATTCATTTCATTGATTTTCTTATTCCCTTCGACAGTCTCCGGCGGTATGACGGTATTCTGCAGATGAGCACCATAGCCGCTATAGACAATGCTGCCCCCCTGCTCTCCCATAAGGATATTGTTCAGCTTCAGATAGGCATCCGATGCGTTTGTAATGGTGATGGGGGGAGCAGTGTTGGCGTGGATTTTTCCTGTGCCGATAAAATCTTCAGCCTTTACATTGATATTGCCGCCGCTGGTGGCGATATCCGGAATTTCCACATAGTAAACAGAACGACCGGAATTGATATAGGCCGTAACATTTCCCTGTGCATCCTTCTCCACCAGACCCAGGCGTTTCATTTCATCCTGAATTCTGTTACGCTCGTTGATGTATGCTGCCATCTGCGTAACGTCTCCGCGATTTCCATCATAAGCAGCAATCAGCTTATTAAGCTCCGCTAAACGCGCACCGAGGGTATTCGCATAGTCAAAGGTTCCCTGCGTTATCCCCTGCTTAACCCTGTCATTGGCCTGATTGTTGTCTGCTGTGATGGTCAGTCCATCAGCCACAGTGCCGCCAATGGTCACATTGATGGGATCTGCAGTACCTGCAATGAGGGCACCAGTGACACTTACGGTGCTCTTTCTCATCTCGGCATTGCTTTCACTGCCTGTAGTGGCATTAGAGGACAGGAACTTCTGATTGATGCCTTTACCGCCTGTTACCCATGCCCACTTGCTCTCGTCCGTGACGATATCTTCCCTGCCGCCACTGGCAGTGGCGTTGATATCCCGGGTGGAACGCACCGTTCCGCTTACATCCACCAACCCCTTATCAGCCGCGATTTTATAGTCCACCGTTGGGGAAGTAATGGGGATGGCGGAATAATTGTAAGCTCCCGCTTTCAAATCGGCTTTCAGATTGGACAGAACACCATTCTTGTCAGCGCCCGCATAAAGACCGGCATTGCTGCCGCTTTCGATAGTCCCTGCTATCGTCACATTGCTCGTGCGGTCCATGGTCGTCAGATTCTTGGCAACCAGCGGACTGACAACGCCCGCAGCCACTGTAGCCTCAGAATGGGAATTAAGCGTTTGATTGTCATAGGCAGAGAGCAGAATATCCTCCGTAGAAGCCGACTTCTCATTGCTGAGAAGCGCACCACTCTGCACGTCCACCGTATTGTTGATATTCAGTTTGTTTTCGGTAACGGCATCCGTCACAACCACAGCACCGCCGCCCTTGGCCTGGGCATGATTCACCAGGTCATTTTGAGAAGAAGCAACGTATTCCTGCAGATTGTCCGTGGTAATCTTCGCCCCCTGACCGATAGTGACCGTGCCTTTTTCCGTAATATCCAAAAGGCTTCTGAGGCGATTGCCGGAAATAACCCCACCGAAATGGTCTTTGAGCGTATAGGACTGTACATCTTTTGCACCATTGCCATTGGTATCGTCATAGGCTCCGGTGGCAATGGCATTGGTCGTGCTGACATAAACGCGGTTGGCAGTGATTTCCGTGTTGTTTTCCACGGTGGTATTCGTGGTGGTATCAATTTTATTGTCCACACTGGTGCCGCCTACGCCGATAACGCTGCCATGACCTTCGGAGGCTGTGAGGCGGGTTTCGTCATTCTGAGTAGCGAGAATATAGGCCTCCTCTGCAATATCCCACTTGCCGCCGATAGTGCTCTTGACTTTATTCGTGGAAGTATTGCTCACATGCGCACCAACATAGCCCACGATACCGCCACCGCCCGCGTCGGCAAAAGCTTTGCCTGTGTTTTCGCCGCGCGTCTTCACCTGCAGGCTGTTCAGCTTCGTAATCCCGCTCTTACCCGCAAGGGTGCTGTTAAGCGTCTCCGTACCGCTGATATCGGCACTGGTATTGCCCACAGCCACGGCTCCTGCCGTAACATCATAGATATAGGCTTTGCGATCCACATAGGAGGCATTGTTGATCAGCAGGTTGGTATTTGTGTCAAACGTGCTATTGGCTACCTTGACCATGCCATTGACTGTGGTATCCAGCACTACAGCATCTGGTGCTACCGCTGCCACCGAGATATTATGCCCTTTGACATTGCCCTCCAGAGTGCGCCCGTTGGCACTGCCCAGCAGGGAGGTAAACTCCACATTTTTCGCATTGAAGCTGCCACCGGCTACGTCTACAACAGCCCCCATATCCATAACGCCTTTGCCCCGCATCCGGCTTACGCCGATAATGGAGACTGCCACATTGCCCGCACTGAGTTTGGCCGTGGTATCGTTTGTAGCACCGAAATGGAAAGAATCAGCCTTGAACGTGCCATTCGTGCCCGTGATTTTGGCCACGGCGTTACCCTTGACTATATTTTCCTTATCGTCCTTTTCGCCGTCCTCAATGGTGGCATGATTTACCGTCACATTGACACCACCGACACCGACACCCTGAGTATGGGCTTCGAGCGCATTGGCTTTCTTGGCGTCAATAGTGATATTTTTGGCAGCGGAAATATTGTTTGTTCCGTCCAGCCTGACCCCAACATTGTTTTTATTTTCCACACTGGCAAAGGTGGTGGTTGCATTTACAGAAGAAACACCCACATTAAGAATCTGGGCTTTGTGCTTGCTCTCGTCCAAGGCACTTACGGCAACATTCTCCGTCCCCTTGATGGTACTGTCCGTGATGTCAACATCCGTGGCACCCTTATTGACTATACCCGCATAGCCTACGCCTACACCAATACCTATAGCCCCGGTACCTGCCTTCACCTCAATATCGGAGCCTTTGTCTGTCTGCGTCTGTTTGGCTTCTACGGTGACGTTCTTGCCCGTGATGCCGGCTTCATTCATCGTCACATCGGTGTCGTAATTTGTATGGATAATGTTGTCAGCTACAGTGGCAGAGATACCGCCGCCCACCGTGACTTCCAGATTTTTCTCGAAAATATCGCTGGTGTCCAGCGCCTTCACATTGACATTTCCCGCAGCCTTCAAAGTTTCTTTGCTGACCTCGGTATGAACTCCCTGCTTATTGGTTGCCGGCGTGGCAAGACTTACCTGTACATTTCTTGCCCCTTGGAGGTCGCTGTCCGTGCCCTTCAGGCCGAAGAATTTTGCGCCATCAACGCCCAAAGCCCCCTTCGCTCCATTTACGCCGCTATAGGTCTTGCCATCCTTGGTCGTGCCGTTCAAATGAACATTGATTTCATTCTTGGTACCCGAATCAGTACCCATGGAGTTCCCTTTTTCATCCGTGGCACTGGAAAGCTGGGCGTCCGTGATGCCCTTGTTAATGGAAGTAACCGCCACATTCACGCCTACGCCGATACCGCCCACGGCAACGCCCGTTACGCTGCTGTTAAAATTACGCTCTGCTCCCGCTTTCACGTCGATATTATTTGCTGCCACCACTGAGCCGTCAGTCACATGGGCACTTACACTGCTGTTAATGTTATTCAGGCCAACAGAAACCCCGACGCCACCGACACCACCGGCTCCCACGCCGCCCGTGTAATTTGCGGTCAGCTTGTCCGTGGCATTCACATTGACATCATAGGCTTCAAGCTGGCTTTTGGTCACCAAAGCCGCAGTCTCGCCGCTGGTGTTGTTGATGCCCACATTGGCTGCCAGACCTGCACCAATCCCCACTGCCAAACTGGCGGTAACCAAAGTTTCCTTCCAGTTGTTCTCATTCTTGGCCAAAACGGAAATATTTTTCCCATCTGTGCTGTTCTTGGCCTTCAGGTCGCTGCTATTCACCTCGGACTTTACGGTGGAAGTATCATCCATAACAGCCACACCGGCACCGGCGGACACGGCAGCCAGACCAGCGGACAGACTTGCCCCTATATTCTGCGCGTGGCTATTGCCAAGATGCTCTGCCTGAATCTTAGCCGCGCCGTCAAAGATTGCGTTCACGTTATTCATAAGAGCACTGATTGTATTATTGTACTTATGACGCATGATACTGTCGCCGGAGGAAATTCCCACCTTGCCGCCACCACCAGCCGCCGCTAAAGACAGCGCGGAGGAACCGTGCTTTCCGATTGCGTCTACTGTCAAATCCTTTGCATACACATTCTTCTTCGCGCCAGCAGAAGATATTTCCGCTGCCGTTGTCCGTTCAAGCGTCTCCCAGTTAGCTGACACACCCACAGATACCCCTGCTGCGGCTGCCGCCCCTATGGAAGGCGTACCCGTGAAGGAGCCAATATTGGCATAGTCTACGGCATTAACATTTACATGGGAATATTGGTCAGCGGAATTTACCCCCGCATCCTGGATTTTGGCCGTAGTTTTCCCCTCAATGGTGTTGAGGTTCACCGTGCCGTCAACATTGACGCCCACGCTGGAAGAAGCCGCCACACCGCCGGAGGACATCTGGGAAATCAGGGTATGGGTGGCAGAACTGGCCACCACGATGCCGGTCTTATTTTCCTCGGTACGGCTTTCACTGAGTTTGGTTCTGTCCGTGGTGAGATCCAGTTTGTCCGTGGTAAAGAGTTTGTCGTCCTGTGGACGGGTAACTTTAATAGCGTCCTCATCTGCAGCCGTCAGCGAGCCGCCTTTTACCTGCGCATTGGTGTCGCCGGTAATCTTGTTGATGGACACTGCCGCGCCAATTCCCACCTTGGTATTGGCGCCAATGGCAAAGCCGCCGGCAAAGTTGTAGAGACGGTCATCACTTTGGGACACTACGCCCACACTGTTATTGGAGGTGAGCTTTTGGTTCTTGATAATGGCATCCACGTTGTTGCCCATATAGTTGTAACTGCCGGAGCCGGCAAAGGCAACCTGACCACCTACGCCGATTAGTCCCCCAACGCCTACGGAATGAATATCAGCATCACCGGCAGCCCGCACCTGCGTAAGACCAGCATTAACCACAGTGGTGCCACTTTCCGTAGCCATTTCCGCCTTGGTATTCTGATACATACGGTTGA
>ERZ842401.971-NODE-971-length-42449-cov-8.865641_pt1 | contig 42449 bp, 38 predicted proteins | sample MGYA00521270_ERZ842401 | MGnify/ENA primary metagenome ERZ842401 (study PRJEB31892, sample SAMEA3878208) | bioreactor metagenome | biome: Moose rumen | place: Sweden | collected 2011-10 | study: EMG produced TPA metagenomics assembly of the PRJEB12797 data set... | reverse complement strand
TACCTGAAAATCAATAATTTACGACAATATTTTTCAAATTTTGTCATGTACTGAAATGCAAGTGACAAAAGTTATGTTCTCATATATAATGCACAGGCATCAAAGAATCATTTGTACTACGAGGATGGAGGAGAAGTAAATGACTCGTATGTTACAACCGATGCTAAGGGAAGGATTACGGAATACCACATGGGGGAAGATTATTATGGTGTAGAATATAATGGTCAAGGACAAATTGCATTCATCAAGAGATGGAGACTTGAGGGGAAAAGCAAGGCTAAAAGCGTAAAAACCACTATTGCATTCTCATGGAAAGGTGAAAACTTTACCAAAATAACCTTTGGCTGGGTTTATGATCATTTTCCCAATAATTATTCAGAGGAATATTTATTTGAGCCGACACAATACAATGAAGCAGGTTTTTGGACAAAAGCAATTGTGTATCATAAAGATGCAAATGCTTTTGAGGGGAAAGCAATCGATTTTGGACTATCGCGAGAGTATAGAATGTAAGCAGCCATGCTCGCCATTATCGCATAAGGAAAGACACATATAACTCCAAGCTGTGGCAACGAATGGGAATAAAGGGAAAAAACGTACATTTGTATTATGAAACGTTTTCTCTTTCTGCTCTCATTCTGCCTGATGCTTGCCGGCTGTGACCCGGCGGCAAAACCGGAGGTGCAGATACCGGAGATTAAAGACTTGAAAATGAGCGTTTCGTCACGGAGTATCCAGCTCACTGCCACGTACACCCTGCCTGCGGCGGTAACGGGCTGCGGAGCCGAAGTGGAAGGCCCGCAGGGAGCTGGCGTCCTTCGTGCAGAGGGAAATGAAGACGGGATTTTCACCCTCCGGGCCGATGGCCTGAAGCCCGACTCGGATTACCGGGTCCGGGCTTTCATTGAAAATGGACGGCAGGCCAGTTTCACGGATTGGACGAACTGCCATACCCCCCCTCTGCCCGCCATTTCTGTCAAGGCTGAGTCCGGCGTATTCTCCGCCACCCTCCAGGCCGACATCGCCGGAACGGGACAGAAGGGTTTCCTGTTCGGGGAATCTGACGCCACCCTGGAGCCTTATCCATTTGCCGACGGAACCCTGCACCTACATCATCTGAATCCCGGACACAGGTACTGCTTTGCCGCCTTCGTAGAGGTGGATGGGACAAAAGAAGTTTCTGATATCCAGTATTTTGACACAAAAGATATCATCGCAGACCTGCAGGCCGACGTAGATGAGTCATTCTGCTTACGGCTCTCGGCCCGTCCTTTGTACGGAGATGATGTCACTCCCGAGGCCGCCGGCTTCTGCCTGGGCACCGACCCGTCGGCTCTGGAGGCCCTGGACTCACAGACAGCGGAAGGGGAGTGGAAGGCCCAGGCAAACGGACTGGCCGCCTGCAAGACCTATTATTACTGCGCATACGTTACCGTTGACGGAAAAGAGTACCGTTCACCGCTGATGCATTTTGAGACAGGGGTTCTTCCCTTCGAAGATGCTGTTTTCTGGGAGTACATCCTGTGGAACTACGATACAGACCGGAATGGGCAACTAAGCCTGGCAGAGGCAGATAAGGTTGACTTTCTACCGCTCTTCAACCTGGGCATCCGTTCCCTGTCCGGAATAGAAAACTTCAAGAACCTTCGGGAAATACAGATGGAAGAAGAAAAGCTAACCTGCTTGGATTTCAGTTCCATGACCGATATCATTATTGAATCGCTGGTTCTTCGGACTCCCAACATGAAACAGTTCACACTGCCGGCAATGCCGTCTCCGGAATCTGTATATGGCGGTCATTTTGAGTTTCATTCCCGAGCTCTCTGCGGCCATTGGGAGTTTCCGGACTACGCCGCCGGTCAAATCATCATTGAAGCCCCGCTTAGTTCCATCAATCTGGACCACGTAAAGAACAGGGATTCCGAGATTTCCCTTACCCTTATCGGAACCGAAATAGAAGAACTGGATCTTTCCAACCTCTCGGTCAAACTCACTTATATCATCCTCAGCGGCAATGAAAAGCTAAAAACAGTCTGGTTGCCATATGGGAGCGGGAACAGCATTAGTATACAAAAAGACGCTCATACACAAATTAAATACAAATGACCCACAAACATTTTCCGGAATTGAACTACCTTCTGCAAAAGGTAGAAGAGAAATATGCCCGGCGCATATCTGTCCCCAAAGACTATGAACTACTGGCCGAAACCATTACGCAAACCGTCCGGGAACCCATTTCAAACAGCACGCTCAAACGGCTGTGGGGGTATGACGACTATTCTTCCACACCCAGTCCGATTACACTGGATATTCTGGCAAAATATGTCGGAACCAAAGGGTTTCAGGACTTCTGCGAACAACTGAAGAAGAATCCGGCCTTTGTGTCTTGCTTCCTGCATGCCGACTACATAGAAAGCGCCGGCCTGACTGCGGGCGAATGTTTGGAAATTGGCTGGAACCCTAACCGGTTGGTTGTCCTGAATTATTTGGGAGACAACCGTTTCCGCGTTTTGGAAAGCAAGAATGCCTCTCTTGCAAAGGACGATGAATTTGAGGCCATTGTTTTTATAAAGGGGTATCCCCTGTATATTCCCTGTATCTATCGCGATGGGGAGCAGACTCCCATGTATGTAGCCGGAATGCAGAACGGGCTTAACCGGGTGGCAAAACTGTAGGGAAGCCGGCTTCCTGAATATGTTCCCAGGTTTCTTCCAGAATCCTGTCGGCCTCTGCCTGGCGTTTTTGAAAATCCAGGTAGAAGAAAGCAGTTAAGGCTCCAACCAAAAGAACAAGAAGAACTGCCCAGGCAAGCCTTGGAATGCGTTTTCGGACCAATTCTTCCTTTACCGCCCGCACAGTTGGATACCTGTCTTCCGGGGCAGGGGAGACGCAGCGGTGTGCCACACGGTAGGGTGCGCCCGGCAATTGTTTCATTATCAGCCCCAGGGAATAAATATCGCACCTGCTGTCCACCGCCTGGCCAGAGAGCAGTTCGGGGGCGGCGTACTGGACAGTGCCGGCGGGTTCCTTGCCAATGGTATGCATGTCGGAATCCGAGAAGCCAAAGTCAATTATCTTTACGTTGTCGCCATTGTCCGTGATAAGAATATTTTCGGGCTTGAGGTCCCGGTGGATAACCTGTCGATGATGCATATAATCAAGTGCATCACACAGTTCCAGCAGAATCTTCCTGGCCGTCTTCTTGTCGATGCCACCTTGGGAAAGCCTTTCTCCGAGTGTTTTTCCCTCTATCCATTCCATCTCTATGCATCGGCCTTTTCCGGGCACATCTTGGAAGGAATAATACTCGCAGATGCCCGGATGGGCGAGGGAATAACCGATTTCAAATTCTTTCCGAAGCAGCGACTCATAAACAAGATTGCCCCGCCATTCGGGTTTCAGGCATTTGAAAAGACGGGAACGGCCGGTATGACGACTTCGGTACAGGACAGTAAACCCAGAACCGGAGGAAGGGACCTGCTCCCATCCGGCCGCCATCTCCGCTGGGAGGACCGGCAATTTTCCAAAAAAGCCCGATTCTGTCTGCATCGTTTCAAATTTACGGCTATTTTGTTAAATTTGTACTATGATTCGCAAACTTTTTTTGACACTTTCTTTCCTGCTTGTTTCGCTGCTGGCAATTGCCCAGCAAGAACAGGCCCGACAGCAGGAAGAATTTTTGTACTGGGAATCCGTTCTGGATGCCTACAATGATTTTGCGGATACCCGGGCGCAGTTGCGGGGAAACAGGAGAGCGGCAGAGATACTTCGGGAAAAACAATTGAGAATTGAAGAACTCCTTCGACACCCCAAAGGGAAAATGACGGAACAGCAGCAACAGCGTTTCAATGCCATCTCCCTCCGGGCAGGTTTGCCGCTGGCGGTACCGGTAAGTAGAGGCGACGATACGGCCCGGGAGGAAAATAACCGACAGCCGCCGCCTGCGCCTCCGGCCGTGTCCAAGGCAACAAAAACACAGTCAAAGACCCTCGCTGCCTCCCCTGCAAAAGAGGAATCCATGCAGGAAACGGAAGAGGTCATTCCCCTCCGGGAGCGCCCGGGAATAGGAATCGGGCCGCTTCAGACGGGAATCCGTCCTTTGCTGACACCCAGGCCGGCAAACTATGTCGTCGTTCCGCAAATGCCCAGCCCGGAAACCAGCATCAAACTTCCGTGGCACTATTATGTCCTGCTTCAGTCGGGCTTTTCTTTCAAATGGAAGTCCGGTCTCATGGCCGGGGCAGTCCATCCTTCAGGCATAGGTCTTTATGCAGGGGTTCAGTTCCGTCCATCCTTTATCCGCCCGGGAGATACATACTTGACTGAACACCCGGAAATTATCTGGACCAATGGGAAATCGGCCATGAAAGAACTGACTGCACACGCTGGGCTGCTGGGCGGGAAAGGGCCGATTCTCTTCTACCTGGGGGCAGGATATGGCCGGAGAACTGTTTATTGGCAAGACTCCGACAATGCCTGGGCTCAGATTACAACCGCCTCATTCTCCGGCATTTCCGTAGAAACAGGGGGGATAGTGCCTTTAGGACGGCGGATTTGCCTGGGGCTAGGACTGGAAACCCTGGCCTTCAAGACCCTCGGCGTTACGGGGAGTATCGGCATTCACTTCTAAAGACTGCCTTGCCTGCGAAATTCCGCCACAATGATGGCGGCGGCAACGGCGGCGTTCAGGGATTCTGAACCGGGGTCGTCGGCCGGAAAAGGAGGGATAAAAAGGCGGTCGCTTACGCAGGCGGCAACGGCAGGGGAGATGCCGTTGGCTTCGTTGCCAATGACAATTACAGACGGGGCTTCCAAACCACAGTCCAGAGCCTTCCCGTACATGTTTTCCCCGTCCAGGAAGGTGCCGTACACCTTGCCGCCGGCAGCCAACGCACGGTGGCAAAAATCGGGTATATCCGTATAATGGAAACGGACGCGGAAGATGGCGCCCATGGTGGCCTGCACCACTTTGGGATTGAATACGTCCACCGTGTCGGGCGACGCATAGACGGCGTCTATGCCGAACCAGTCCGCAATGCGCAGGATGGTGCCCAGGTTGCCCGGGTCCCGGATGCCGTCCAAGGCCAGGAAAAGGCCGTTCCCGGGCATTTCTCCGCTCGAAAGGTCATCGGGCCGACAAACAGTGGCAAGGGCCGGAGAAGGGGAGGAAAGGGCCGATATCCGGGCCATGGCCTCCTCGCCGATCCCGTCCATACGATAAACCTTCCTAACCTGGAAGCGCGAGCGCAAAGCCTCCGCCACCAACTTCTCCCCTTCAACCACGAACAAGCCATACTGGTCCCGGAACTTCTTCTGGGACAAGGATTTCACAAACTTTATCTCAGCGGCCGACAGGGTCATTCCGAACAAAGCAAAATTCTATTTGTATCCGAGCAGCTTGAGCATGGAATCCGACGTCTGCTCTTCCGCAAAGACGGATGTTACCAGATTCCCTTCCTTGTCCCGGTCGATGAGGATATGGCGCGGGGAGGGCATCAGGCAGTGCTTGATGCCGCCGAATCCGGAAATGGCGTCCTGATAGGCGCCGGTGTGGAAGAAACCGATGTACAGGTTCTCCCGGCGGCTTCGGATGGTGGGAAGGAAGATGGCGTTGGCGTGATAATCGGCATTGTAGAAATCCTGGCTGTCGCAAGTGAGACCGCCCAGGAACACACGCTGATACTCGTCGTTCCACTTGTTGATGGGCAGCAGGATGAAGCGCTGGTTCAAGCCCCAGGTATCCGGAAGGCAGGTCATGAAACTGTTGTCGATCATGTACCACTTTTCCCGGTCGTTCTGCTGCTTGATGTCCAGGATCTTGAAGATGGTAGCGCCGCTTTCGCCTACGGTGAAACTGCCGAACTCGGTGAAGATGTCCGGTTCTTCCACGCCCATGGCATTGCAGTTCACCTTAATCTGGTTGATGATCTCCTCCACCATGTATTCATAGTCGAAGTCCATGGCCAGGGAAGTCTTGTTGGGCAGGCCGCCGCCGATGTTCAGGCTGTCCAGCTCCGGGCAGATGGCCTTCAGTTCACAGTACACCTTCACGCACTTGGAAAGCTCGTTCCAGTAATAGGCGGTATCCCTGATGCCCGTATTGATGAAGAAATGCAGCATCTTCAGGTGGAAATTGGGATACTTGGCCACGGTGTCCTTGTAGAACTTGAGGATATCCGAATAGCGGATGCCCAGGCGGGAAGTATAGAAATCGAAGTTGGGCTCCTCTTCCGATGCAATGCGGATGCCCATCATGGTGTCTTCCTCAATCAGGTCCGCCAGGTCTTCGAATTCATTCTTGTTGTCCAGGACAGGGATGATGTTCTTCCAGCCGTCACGCCGCATGGCGGCGATATTCTGGATATACTGCGGGCGCTTGAAGCCGTTGCAGATAATATAGAGGTCTTCCTTGTCGACGGATCCGTCTTTTCCCAGCGCACGGATCAGGTCCAGGTCATAGGCCGACGAGGTTTCCAGGTGGATGTCGTTCTTCAGGGCTTCATGCACCACGAAGGCGAACTGGGAACTCTTTGTGCAGTAACTATAATGGTATTCTCCCTGATAATCGGCCTTTGCCATGGCCACCTTGAACAATCGCTTGGCACGCTGGATCTGCTGAGAAATCTTGGGCAGATAGGTAATCTTGAGCGGGGTTCCGTACTTTTCGATAATCTCCATCAGGTCGATGTCATTGAACATCAGGTTTCCGTCCACGACCATGAATTCATCCTGCGGAAAATCAAACGTCTGTTCGATCAGGTCGATATACTTGTTTTTCATTGGCTAACGCATAAATAGTTGTTTAAAATTGCACAAAGATACACAAAAAATAAGAGGAAATTGTTATTTTTGTAAGAATGAACGGAAAGAAATTCATATTTCTTATACTCACGGCCGCTTTCCTTTGGGGGTGCAGCACGACCCGTGCGCTGAAGGACGGGGAATACATGCTGCGCAGCAACAAAATCAAGGTGAACGACAGCCGGTTCAACGCCTCCAGCCTCGGCGCATACCTTTCCCAGAAACCCAACAGCACGGTGCTGGGATTCAATCCGCTCTTGACCATCTACAACTGGGGAGGGCAGGGGGAAAGCAAAATGGGTCAGTTCTTCCGCACCCTGGGTGTCGCCCCGGTAGTGTACGATCCCTCCCAGGTGGACAAAAGCATTGAGAACCTGCAGAACCATCTCCGTTACATCGGCTATTACGATTCCCAGGTGGAAAGCCGCGTGGACGTGCGCGGGCGCAAGGTATTTGTCAACTACTTCGTAACGCTGGGAAAACGATTCAAAATAAGCGCCATCGACTACGACATCCCGGACTACGGAACCTTCCTGCAGGATTTCGACGCAGACCTGCGCAACAGCACCATCGCCGCCGGGCAGTACCTCTCGGAAGCCAATCTGGAGAAGGAGGCGGAGCGCTCCGCCCAGTATTTCCGCACCAAAGGCTACTTCGGCTTCACAAAAAGCTTCTATGCCTTCGAAGCCGACACCCTGTCCGGGGACGGGGATGCCCGCCTGAAGATGTCCATCTTGAACTACGCCCTGGGCGATTCCCCGGAAACGGCCCGCGAGCACCGCAAGTACCAGATCGGCCAGGTGACCATCGCCCATCCGGAAATGCTGAAAATCCGCCCCAGCGTACTGGAGAACCTGAACACCATCGCTCCCGGCCAGATTTACAACGAGCAGGCCATCAACACGGCTTATACCCGCCTTTCGGGCATCAGCATGCTCTCCAGCGTAAACATCTCCATGAACCCCGCCGCCAACGACCTGGTAGACTGCAGCATCACCCTCCAGAATTCGGCCCTCCAGGGATTCAAGACCAATCTGGAAGCCTCCGTGAACTCGACGGGGCTCATCGGCATATCACCCCAGCTTTCCTATTTCCACCGGAACCTGTTCCATGGGGGAGAAGTGCTCAACCTGGGCCTGAAAGGGAACTTCCAGTTCAAGCCGAAAGATACGGCCTATTCTACGGAGGTCACCGTCACTTCCAGCCTCCTTTTCCCGCAGTTCCTCGGGCTGCCCAACCGCATGTTCAAGGGCTCCAACATTCCCAGGACGGAATTCAACGCCTCGTTCAGTTACCAGGACCGCCCGGAATTCCGCCGGACCCTCATTTCCACCTCCCTGGCCTATTCCGGGAGGGTGGGGAACCGGTTCTTCTACCAGTTCAACCCCACGCAGGTGAACATCACCCGCCTGTTCAATGTAGACGATACTTTCCTGCAGAACCTGATTACCAACAACCCCTTCCTTTACAGCGCCTACTCAGACAATTTCGGTCTGGGTGTCGGCGGAACGCTGTATTATACCACCAACTCATCCGCCATTCCCACTACGACTTACCACTACTTCAGGCTCAATCTCGACGTTGTCGGCAACCTGCTCAGCCTGTTCAACCGCTGGATGCCGGTCAACGAACTGGGCCAGCACACCATCTGGGATACCGCCTACTCCCAATACGTACGGGCAGAATTACAGGCCGGCGCCACATTCCGTTTCGGCCAGAAAGACCGCCACAGCATCGCCCTGCGTTTCCTCGCAGGAGCTGGCCATGCATACGGTAATTCCTTCAGCGTTCCCTTTGAAAAGCAGTTTTATTCCGGAGGATCCAGTTCCATGCGCGGCTGGCAGGCGAGGACGCTGGGTCCGGGCAATTCCACTTTCTCCTATTCCGAAATCTTCGCCATCCCCAGCCAGACTGGTGAAATGAAACTGGAGGCCAATGCCGAATACCGCTTCCCCTTGATTTGGAAGCTGGAAGGCGCTCTCTTCGCCGATGTCGGCAACGTGTGGGAATTGTCTACAGATAATACGTCTTATGAAGGAACGTTCAACCTGAAGACCCTGCCGCAGTCAGTGGGTGCGGACTGGGGGTTGGGCATCCGCCTGAACCTGGACTTCATACTGGTCCGTCTGGACGGCGGTTTCCGCGTCCACGACCCGTTCCGCGCAGCGGGAGACCGCTGGCTGGGTCCGGACCGCTGGTTCGACGGCGGCAATTTCGCCCTCCATTTTGGCGTCGGATATCCATTCTAGGAGGGTTTCGTCCTCTTTTATTCCTTCACCGGATAGTATTTGGGCCAGCAGGCTTCCAGATAGGCTTTCAGGCCGTTCTCGTGCCGATTTTGCTGGGGCTGGTAGAAAACGGTGCCCTTGATGGCGTCGGGCAGGAATTCCATATCCACGAAATTGCCCGGATAATCGTGGGCATACTTGTACCCGTCGCTATAATTGAGGTCTTTCATGAGCTGGGTGGGTGCGTTGCGGATGGGGAGGGGGACCGGGAGATTCCCGGTTTCCTTCACCTTCGCAAGGGCATTCTCCAGCGCCATATACGAGGCGTTGCTCTTGGGCGAAGAAGCCAGATACACCGTTGTTTCCGCAAGGGGAATCCGCCCTTCCGGCATGCCGATCTTGGAAACCACCTCAAAACACGCATTGGCCAGCAGCAAGGCGTTGGGATTGGCCAGGCCGATATCCTCCGAGGCCGACAGGCACAGCCGCCGGGCTATGAAAAGCGGATCTTCTCCGCCGTCGATCATCCTGGCCAGATAATAGATGGCGGCATTGGGGTCCGATCCGCGGATACTCTTGATGAAGGCCGAGATGATGTCGTAATGCATTTCGCCGTCCTTGTCATAGATGGCCATGTTCTCCTGGATGGATTCCGTGACGACGGCATTGTTGATGGCGACAGGGGATCGTCCGGCTTGGGCATCGACCACGATCTCCAGCACATTCAGCAGTTTCCGCGCGTCTCCGCCGCTGTACCGCATCAGCGCTTCGGTCTCTTCAAGACGGATGTCCTTCTCCTTCAGCAGTACGTCATCCTTCAGCGCTCTGTCCAGAAGAAGTTGTAAATCAGCAACGTCCAAAGACTTAAGCACAAAAACCTGGCAACGGGACAGAAGGGGAGTGATAACCTCGAACGAGGGGTTCTCCGTGGTGGCCCCAATCAGGACGATGGTGCCGTTCTCCACTGCTCCCAGCAGCGCATCCTGCTGCGCCTTGTTGAACCGATGGATTTCATCGATGAAAAGGATAGGAGCGCCCGTCTGCCGGAACAGGCCGTTTCCCCGGGCCTTGTCGAAGACCTCCCGCACATCCTTGACCCCTGAAGTGACGGCGGAAAGGGTATAGAAATCCCGGTCAAGCGTCTGGGCTATGATATGCGCCAGCGTGGTTTTTCCCACGCCGGGAGGGCCCCAGAGGATGAAAGAGCTCAGGTTCCCGGTCTCAATCATTTTGCGGAGCACACTGCCTTCACCAACCAGATGCTTCTGGCCCACATACTGGTCCAGGGAAACAGGGCGCATCCGCTCAGGAAGCGGCGGAAGCATCTGGGAAGAAGCACTCATCTAGATCTCCTTTGAAAACACACGCCTGCGGCGTTTGAACTCTTTCTTGTACATATTCCAGACGTTCTGGATTCTGGCATTGGATTCCATTTCCGCATTGGATTCGCCATACTTGAAACCGCCTTCAATCAGGTTGGGAATAATCTCGTTAAACAGCATGGCATGGACGCCCCGGTTCCTGTATTCCGGGTCTACGGCAATGAGCATGAGCTCCAGGGCCTCTTCGTGCTTAAGGTACATGGACTTAACCAGATGCCACCAGCCAAAAGGGAAGAGATACCCCCGGCCTTTCTTGACAGAGCGGGCCAGCGAAGGCATGGTGACGGCCAGCGCCACCAGCTTTCCGTCGGCATCCTCTACCAGGGTAACATACTTTAGGTCCAGCAATCCAAGATAAGTATCGACATACTGGTCAATTACTTCCTCGGGAAGCACCGTAAAGTCGAACAGTTCACAGTAGGTGCGGTTCACCAGGTCGAAAATCTTCTGTCCATAGTGTTCCTTCCTGACCTCCCGTTTGGTAATTTTCCGGATATGAAGGTTATAGCGCTCCGAAAGGAGGCTGGCGGCACGGCTTACCTTTTCGGGAACCTGATCCGGAACGTAAATGCGGTATTCCAACCAGTCGTTCACTTTTCCAAAGCCCAGCGCCTCAAAGTGATCGGCGTAATACGGATAATTGTATTTGAGCATGAAGGAAGATATGTCGTCGAACCCTTCCACCACGCATCCTTCGTTGTCAAAATCAGTAAATCCCAACGGACCGGTAATCTGGGTCATCCCGTGTTCCCGGCCAAAGGCCATTACAGCTTCCAGCAGTGCCTTGGAAACGTCCTTGTCATCAATGAAGTCCGCCCAGCCGAAGCGCACCTCTTGATGGTTCCAGTCCCGGTTGGCAATCTCGTTGATGATGGCCGCAATACGCCCGACCACTTTTCCGTCTATCAAGGCCAGATACTTTTCCGATTTGGCATACTTGGACATGGGATTCTTTTTCGGGTCCAGGGCAGACATTTCGTCGACAAACAGATTGGGGACGTAATAGGGACAGTCTTTGTAAAGGCGCAGAGGAAATTTGACAAAAGCGCGTAAATCGGCGTGCGTTTCAACCTTCTTAATTGTTACAGCCGACATGCTAGGGGAATGGTTACAGGTTTTGGTTAGGTACAGTTCAAATTGTAATAAATCACAAAAGCAGGTGCGCGGGCAGGGGAGAGAAACCCATTATGCTTCCACCAGGGTGAATTCCAAGTCTGCGGTATTGTTTATGGCCGAAACCGACATGACAAAATCGCACTTGTTCACCTGCCCTTCCTTGTAGAAACGCACCGTTCCGCCGGCCGTTCCGTCAATGAGACCGGCACCGGTGGAGAAGGTATAATTGAATTGCCCGGCTTCGCGGTTTTCCCATTTCCAGTTGCCCACATAGGCTTCCGCGTTCTCAAAAGAAATAATAAAGGCATTGTCGGCCATGCTCATGGTGATGTCGGAAATGACGTAGCCCCGGTACAGGCGAGTGTCTATGTAAACAAAGTGGTGGTCGGCCAGATACTGTGCAATGCTCTCCAAATCCGGCTCCAGTTTAGTGGTTGCCGAGCGGTAAGAGGCTTTGATTTTTCCGTCCACTTTCCAGGAACGGACCATGTTGGACTCGTTACCCGAAGTACTGCCGGGGGCATGGTTCACGGTGGCGTCGTACTGTACGGAAGCCCCGTTCTGCGGACGGAGAGCAACCTGGTTTCCGGAGATACTGGCACTGCCGAAACCATTCATGGTATAGACACCATCCCGGAGGGCAAACTGCCCGCTGACGGTAAATTTGCCGTCCAGCGCCTTTGTCCCCATTTCGCCGACAAGTACATAGCGACCACTTTCCGTAAAAATGAGTTTTTCCGGGATGACATCTTCGCTTCCGGCTACAATCGGCTGGGCCTGAGAAGGAAAAATGACCGAAAGCGCGTCTTTTGCATAGGACGGCTCTTCAAAAATGATATCTTCCTTAACCGGCATGTCCTTATTGCATGAAACGGCGGAAAACAGTGCGGAGATAAGGACAATACCGACAGAATAACTGAACTTATTCATAATAGAAAAGGGGAGACTATGCCTCTACAAGAGAGAACTGGAGTTCCGCTTCCGTGCCCTGGACCCTGATGGTCATGATAAAATCGCAGCGGTTGTTACTAACGAATTTCACGCTGCCGTCGGCGGTGCCATTGATCATTTCTCCGCCCCACTGGGCGCCAAATGTATAAGAGAATTCACCTTTGGCCATGTTGGTCCACTTCCAGTTGCCCAGGTATGCTTTCTGATTGGTGAAGTTTACGAGGAAGGACATTTCGGCCAGACTCAAGTTGATGGACTCGATTTCGTATCCCTTGTATGTGGCCTTGTCGATACCGCTTACGCCATGCTCTTCCAGGTAACCCGCAATGCTCTCGAAATTGGGGGCCAGCGTGGTGCTGATGCCCTTGCTGGGGATGGAAACCTTGATGTTTCCGCTGGGTTTCCAGGCCCTGGCAATGTTGTTTTCGTTGTTGCCGGAAGGAGAGGAAGGCTTCTGTGTAGTCACATCATATTCCACAACTTTTCCGGAATCGGGAGTCAAGGTGAGTTTGTCGCCGTCAAAAACAGCCTTGCCGAAACCGGCCATCATGTAGGTGCTGCCGTCCTTCGTGTATTTGCCGGAGATGGAAACCCGGTCTCCATACGACTTCATGCCTTCTTTTCCGAAAAGGGCATACCGTCCGCCTTCCGTGAAGATCAGTTTGTCCGGAAGGAAAATCATATCGCCCAGTTCGACGAATTGCGACTCGTTGCTCTTGAAGGAAACGGAGACGGCATCGTCCACGAATTTGGGAGCCGGGAGCGTGTAGGAGGTTTCGGTGTTGTCCGTGCCACCTTGATCCGGCTTATTGCAGGAAACAATTGCAGAGGACATAAGGGCCAGAACAGAAGCGAAAAACAGAGTCTTTTTCATGGGGAATTTATTGATTTTTAATTAGTTACAGTGAAATTTAAAAAAGACGGACAAACAGGCTGAAGCGCATGACCGGCCACACAAGGAGACTGTTTGCAAAATCCAGATAATCGGTATACTCACCGACATTGCTGCGTATATCTTCATACTTGTTTATCCACTCGGAATTGATTTCCACAGCTGCGGGTGAATTGCCGTCTTGGGAATAATCGTAGGAATAAATGTGCAGGCCACCGACTACGAGTACGCCCAGGTCGAAGTTGAAGCCAACTCGGTTCTTTAAGGAAACAGGACGGCCGAAACCAAGTCCGACATAAGGTTTTACGGTGTTAAGGCCGAATTTGGCATCGGCCTGAATCTGCCCGGATGTGTCGGTGGAAACGCCAAAAACAGTAGTATTTGCCCAATCCGACTGGGGAATTCCATTGGTTCCGCTTGCATTTTTTGCAAAACCGTTTGCGTGTATGAGCGGATTGAATGCAAACATGGCACCGGCTGTCAGATGGAACGAAGAGGATGTCGGAAAGAAATCGAACAGCAACTCGGCATGGGCATAGTTAAGGGAGGCAGACAAATCCACATTGTCGATATTCATGCCGTTCTGGTGATAATTGACTGGGAAAGAGGTGGAGAAATCAGTAAGCGGGATATTCTCGATTTTGACAAGACTCAGCAGCGGATTCAGCGTATTGTATCCGGCACGGAACTGGAATTTGGGGCCGATGGGCATAGCCAGGTCGGCACCGATTCCGTCCATCCCAACAGAAACGCCAATAGCGGCATGGTTGAAAAACTGCTTGTCCTGTGCGAATGCCCAAGGTGCAGAAATCACAATTGCCGCAGCAGCGGCCAGAAAGAAACATTTTTTCATACGTAAATTCTTTTAAATCCTTACATGCCAAAATTGATGTAAAGATAACATATTTCACCGGATATTCAAAATTCCCGGCGTGAGAATTGCAAAATCCAATTTGTTACACAATTTATATTATGTTAAGTTGCGGGCAAAGAAAAATGTCGTATCTTTGTACCAAATAAATCAGACAATGTCAAGGAAACGGATAGACCTGCTGCTGGAGAAAGTGACGATAGAAGCAGTGGCAGCCGAAGGAAAAGCGCTCGCGCATGTAGACGGAATGGTAGTTTTCGTAGACTTCGCCGTCCCCGGCGACGTGGTCGACATTCAGGTGTACAAGAAGAAGAAAAACTACATGGAAGGCTTCATCAAACGCCTGGTGAAACCTTCAGAGCACCGTCTGGAACCATTCTGCGAGCATTTCGGCATCTGCGGCGGGTGCCGGTGGCAGCCGCTGCCTTATTCCATGCAGCTGGAAGCCAAGCGCCGGCAGGTGGAAGACCAGCTGGTCAGGATCGGCCATCTGGAAGTGCCAGAAATTAGGCCGACACTCCCCTCCGAAAAAACACAGTTCTATCGTAACAAACTGGAATTCAGCGCTTCCAGCAAACGCTGGCTGCTCCGGGAAGAGAATCCGGACTCCGTCACCAACTGGGAAGGCCTGGGATTCCATGTAGGCAAATTCTTCGACAAAGTCCTGGACATCCGCAAATGCTGGCTCCAGCGGGATCCGTCCAATGCTATCCGATTGTTTATCAAGAAGTTCTGCCTGGAAAACGGGCTCGAATTCTACAACATCCGGGAAAACCACGGCTTTTTCCGCAACATGTTCGTCCGTTCCACGGAAAACGGCGGCGTCATGCTCATCCTGTGCTTCGCCAAGGCCGATGAAGCCCCCAGAAAAGCCCTCCTGGACGCCGTAAGCGACGCTTTCCCGGAAATCACCAGCCTCTATTACGTGATCAATGAGAAACTGAACGATTCCATTGGCGACCTCTCCCCTGTCCTCTACAAAGGAGATGAGGCGGTGTACGAAGAGATGGAAGGTCTGACATTCAAAATCGGCCCGAAATCCTTCTATCAGACCAATTCCCCGCAGGCATACAGACTCTACAGCGTGGCCCGGGAGTTTGCCGCCCTTACCGGAAAGGAGATTGTCTACGACCTGTACACCGGCACAGGGAGCATCGCCCAGTTTATCAGCAAAAAAGCATCCGAAGTCATTGGTATCGAATATGTTCCGGAGGCCATCGCCGATGCCCGCATCAACGCCGCGGCCAACGGAATCACCAATTGCACCTTCTTCGCCGGTGACATGAAAGACGTCCTGAACAGCTCGTTCATCGCAGAACACGGCAGGCCGGACGTAATCATCCTGGACCCTCCGCGCGCCGGCATCCACCCCGACGTGGCCCAAGTCATCCTGGAAGCTGAACCAGACCGAATGGTGTACGTGAGCTGCAACCCCGCTTCCCAGGCCCGGGATCTGGCCATCCTGTGCCAGAAATATGTCATTACGGCCGTTCAGCCCGTAGACATGTTTCCCCACACCATGCATGTGGAGAACGTGGTGGCATTACAGCATAAATAATCGTCAGCGGACTTCTATTTCCACTTCCAGCACTTCCGTGCGGCCGTCCTTGTACGCGAGGCGGGCTTCCACGGTATGCCAGCCGGAAGCAAGCACGACGGAAGAAACCGTCACTTCCGCATCGTCAAAAAACCACTGGATGGAGGAAGGCTTGCTGGAAGGCGACTCTACCAGCCGCAGCGGGAAATGATCCCCGGCGGCATATCGTTCCTTGCCCACGTAGATGGAATGGACGCCGATATCGGCCAGAGAGGTGGGCACCTGCACCTCGCTTACCGTGGCGGAAAGGGCCAGGTCGTATTTGCGCATAGGCTGCCAGTCAACGGGCATATTGCTGTAGACGGCATAATAACTCTCCGTAGGTTCACTCGTGGAGGCGCGGCAGGAAAGCGGATGGTCGTAGTCCCCTCCCTTGACCGCATAACCGATATAAACCGGTTCCCCTGCCGGAATGCGGATGTCGAATTGCGAGATGTCCACAATGTTCCATCCGGCATAGACAGGATCCGGAACCGTATAATTCAGCACCCTTTCCCCGCCGATTTCCACCAGGACCACGACGGCATCGGCATGATAGATGACCGGATAGAAGGTGACCGTGGTCAGGCGCTGGCCTTCGTAGGGGGCCAGTTCCTCCGCCGTGAAGCGGACGGCACCCATCAGGCTGGTTCCGGTGGCCGAATAGGACATCAGCTGGGCGGAACGGTCGAATTTGGCGAGCTCCGTCACTTCCGCATCCCCTTCCCTCAGGAGCATCACATTCAGGTTGTTTCCTTCCGGGGACAGCTCCAGCACAAGAGTCTTGGACACATATCCTTCCTTGGAGAATGTGACTTCCACGACAGGGTCTCCCTCATAATCGGCCAGATGGATGAAGAAAGCGCCGTCCGCGTCCGTGGTGGAAGTGACGCCGGCCGGAGAAACCAACACCCGGACCCCTTCCAGGGGATGTCCGGTCGTGTCCGTCACCAGGCCGTTGATATTCTCTCCCACGTCGGATCGTACCGTAAGGGTCACTTTTCCGCCGGCATAACGGATGCCGCTGACCATCTTGGAAGTAAGGATGCCTTCCCAGTCGATGGGCTGATAGGCCGATACGTTATTGGCCCCCGGGAAGATCATCTCGGCCGGAGTGCCGCCGAAATTGAGCGATGCGGGACTGGACGAAGGTATGACGTAGAAACAGGGATGGTCGCCATAGGCATTGATGATGTTTGTCGCACGCCAGTGGTCCCAGAGCATGCAGGCCGTATAGTTTTCATAGACCAGCCGATCCGAACGGTCTACATGGTAGACGACGAGCCCTTCCGGCAGCGGAGCGTCCCAGCCCGATGCATCCCGGCATTCCAGCAGGAAATACTCCCTTTCCACGGAAGTGGAGACCAGGTATGCCGCCTGGTTCCGGATGCTCTCCAGCGTCACGTCTCCGTCCGGCAGTTCCAGAAGCAGGGACTCGTCCATCCAGTCCAGCATCATCAGTTCTTCCGCATTCATGTGCGGAGGCGTACGGGAATCGTTGTTGTACAGGCCGTAACTCATGACCGAGAAGTAATCCGGACCGGTAGCCAGGCCGTTCAGCTCTGCATCCGTGTCATAGAAATCCGGAAGGCCTAGGTAATGGGAAAACTCATGCACCGTGGCGCCGATGTTGCACATTCTGGCACCCGAGTTGGACTGGAGTTCGGAAGTACAGAAATACGGGCCCAGCTTCACGCCGTCGAAGGTGGCGTTCCGGGCCTTGGCGTCACTGGAAGCCTGGACATCCCACTGATGCGACCAGATGGCGTTGGCAGGGCCTCCCTCGGCCTCGTCGTATCCTGCGTAATAATACAGGACCATATCTACCAGCCCGTCTCCGTCTCCGTCGTACTGCGAAAAGTCGATGGACTCATCCAGCAAAGAACAAGCCTCATACAGAGCCAGTTCCGGACCCGGGAAACTGTCCCGGCCCGTTTCCGGGTCGTTCTTTCCGTAGCTCGCCATGCTCTTGGAAAGCTTTACGGGACCGAAAACGTCAAAAACAGGATTGTAGAGCCCTTGGGAATTGTCGTTGAAATAGTCCCAGACCGACCCGGTAGAACCGCTAATGTCGTACCCCTTTTGCCCCAACATATTGGAGAAGGACGTCTTCGGGGCGGCAATGGAGAAGGAACGGTCGGCGAATTCCACCAGGATCACCAGCACATTGTGCGTGCCGACGGTGCGGCCGTCCTGGTCCGTGTTGCGTTTTCCGGACAGTCGACGCTGCTGCCGTGCCCGGGCGGTGATGTTCCTGCGTACGGAAGGAAGGGAACGTGTGGAGAGCCGGTAGAAGCCATCCGCGTCCAGATCCAGCAGGCGGCCTTCCCGGTCCGTGGCCCAGTGCCCCCACTCGTCTCCGTGGAGGAAGATTTCCAGCCGGGATCCGTCCGGCTGGGTGTAGACCCTGCCGCCTGGACGCGCCGGTCCGGCCAGTAGCGGAAGCGCCATCAGCCAGGCAGTCAATATGATGAGAATACGCTTCATCCTCCCCTATTTCTTGATGACGAAATACTTTCCGCCGTCCCCCTTCAGCCAGACAAACGAATCTCTGATGCGAAGCACGGTGACTGTGAATTCCCGGTTTTCCAGGGTGCGGTCCTTTTCCACCACACGGTATCCCGCACTGACCTCCTTCCCTTCTTCCAGGGCCGACGGGACCGTCAGCGAGACCACGCGCACATCGGCCGGAAAGAGGAGGGAGAACTGGTGGGAGGTTCCGCCGGTGAGACGGCTCATCTGGACCTTCCCCCTTTCATAAGCCACATCGCCGGATTCCAGGCCGTAAAATCCCGGCACGGATACCCTGAGGACAGGATCTTCCGGCTCCTGGGAAAGGGTGACTTCCCGGTTCAGGCTGCCGGAGGTGAAAAGCAGCACAGCCTCCCTTGCAGCATCCCCGGTGTTGGCAGAGGCCGACAGGATGACCTGCCAGGAACTGGAATTCAGTTTCTGCCTGTCCGATATCCGTATCCACGAAACGCTGCCCTTGAACTGGCAGGTCCATTCCTCGTTTTCGCTTACTACATACAAGGGAATGTCGCCGCCTTCCGGGGAAACCGTAAAGGTCGAGTTTTCCGTAGATTTGTTCACGACAAACTGCGAATCGCTCTCCTTGGGTTTCCGGTTACAGGCTCCGGTAATGGCAAGCAGAATGGCCGCCGTTATCAGAAAAGGCAGAGTATGAGCAAAAGATTTCACAGTTTTTTAATACGCTGATAACATACAAATATAGGCATTTTCACATAGAATTGCTATTTTTGCATAGCAAAAGTTAATAGTGTATGTGGATTTCGTGTATACTCCTTCTTGCCGGCCTTGCACTTGTGGTTTTCGGAGCCGACTATCTGGTGGAAGGAGCTTCCGGCATCGCCCGGCGCTTCGGCCTCAGTGAATTCGTCATCGGCCTTACCATCGTGGGCATGGGTACCTCCGCTCCCGAAATGGTGGTCAGTTTCATCGGCGCCGCACAGGGCAATGCCGACATCAGCATCGGCAATGTCGTAGGTTCCAACATATTCAACACGCTGCTCATCCTGGGCGTCACCGCCCTTATCCTCCCGATCGGCATTACGAAGGCCAACCGGAAACGGGACATTCCCATGAACATCGCCATAACGGTCCTGCTGGCCGTCCTGGGACTGGAAGCCACCCTGTTCGGAATCGGCTCCAACGGCCTCACACTGGTGGACGGCCTGATCCTGCTGCTCATTTTCGCCGCTTACATGTGGTTCAGTTTCCACCAGAAAGAACAGGACACCCCGGCTGAAAAAGAGCCGGCAAAGGAACGGAACCCCTGGCTTTCCCTTCTGATGATCGCCGGCGGCCTGGCCAGTCTCATCTTCGGCGGACAGCTCTTTGTGAACTCTGCGACAGACATTGCCAAGTTCCTGGGCGTCAGCGACAAATTCATCGCCATCACCATCCTGGCCGGCGGCACCTCCATGCCGGAACTGGCCACCTGCGTTGCCGCGGCCGTCAAAAAGAAAGGGCAGCTGGCACTGGGCAATATCATCGGCTCGAATATCTTCAACATCCTGCTTATCCTGGGCGGATCGGCCGTCATCCACCCGCTTTCGTTCGAGAGCCTGGCCTATGCAGACCTCGCCGCCCTGTTCGTCAGCGCAGCGGCCCTCCTCACCAGTTGCTTCATCGGCAAGAAGAACCAGATCGACCGCCTGGACGGAGTACTCTTCCTGCTGCTCTGGGTGGCCTACATGGCTTATCTGATCATCCAATTGTAATTCAAAGTCTATGCTTCATATCCTTTTACAGACGACGACCGTTCCCCCTGAAATCATCGAAAAAGCCAGCAAGATTTCAGTGGATACGCTGGCCATCCGTTCCATCGAACTCCTGGAGAACCTCAAGCAGGAGGGCGCCACGGAAAAAGTGGCTTCCAGCTTGCTGGACAGCGCCTTGACCTTCGGACTCAAGGTTCTCGCCGCGCTCATCATCTATGCCCTCGGCGCCTGGATCATCTCCCTGGTCCGGAAGCTTCTGAAGAAGAGTTTCGCCCGGCGCAAGACCGAAGCCACCCTGGCCTCCTTCCTTTACAGCCTCATCACCATCAGCATGTGGGTGGTGCTGATTATCCTCACCGTGAGTGCGCTGGGCGTGAACACCACGTCCCTCGCTGCGCTCCTGGCGGCCGGCGGCATGGCCATCGGCATGGCCCTCAGCGGTACGGTGCAGAATTTCGCAGGAGGTCTTATGCTTCTTATTTTCAAGCCGTTCAAGGTTGGAGACTACATCGAAGCTTTAGGTTTCGCCGGAACTGTTTCAGAAGTAAATATCGTCAGTACGAAACTCCGCACCATAGACAACAGGACCGTGATCCTGCCCAACGGTGCCCTATCGAACGGAAACATTTCCAACATCTCGGCCAACGCGCTGAGAAGGGTCGACCTGACGGTTTGCCTTTCCTATGGGACCGATGCCGCCAAGGCCAAAGAAGCCCTGCTGGAAATCGTCCGGTCAAACGCTTTGTTCCTGGATGCTTCCACTCCCGGCGCAGCCGATCCTTTCGTTGCCCTGAAACAGCTGGATTCCAGCAGCATCAACTTCATCGTCCGGGCCTGGGTAAAGGCGGAGAACTACTGGGAAGCCTATTTCTGGCTGAATGAGAATGTCTACACCCAGATGCCCCAAAAATACGGGATCGGTTTCCCGTTCCCGCAGATGGATGTGCATATCAAGAAAGAAGACTAGACCAGCGTGTCTTTGGCAACCACCGGGTTGCTGTAGATCCTGAGGAAAATATCCCGGAGGGCCTCCTGGTCCAGTTCCGGCTCCAGCGCTCCCAACTGGTGAGCGACATACCCCTGGAAGGCCTGCAGGTCTTCGGGGGTATATTCGTCCGCAAACCGCGTGGTCCCGTTCACCAGGTCATAGGCCATGTAGTTGGTTTTCCATAGTTTATAGCCACTGATTACGCGACGGTCCACGGCATGGCGGATGCTTTGGTAGCGGTCGTTCTTGTCGCAGAGCGAAGCATCCCGCAGTTCCGCTTCCGTAAGCGGCTCGCCGATGTTGATATGGACATTGCCCTTGGGCTGGCGGATGCCCTGCACGATGCTCTGGAGGTCTTCATACTCGCCCTTTACATATTTTTGCGTGCGGGAAATCAGCAGTTCACGGGCTTTCAGGTTGTCACAGGGCTCGTATTCGTAGGAGATGCTGACCGGTACCAGATTCAGTTCCAGATAGTTCTGGACGAAGTCCTCCTTTCCGCTCATGTCCAGCATCTTGAGCAGACCCTGCTCCGTCGCGTCCATGCCGTCTTTGGTACGGCCCTGCCGCTGGGCGATCCAGATGGAGCTTTCCCCGGAGGTGATGGTTTCGCGGATATACTTGGAAAGGAGCTGGGACGAGTTATAAAGTTCACGGGCCGATATGCCGCGGATGACCTTGATCATGCGGTTGGAACGGATGAGCAGTTCCACCGTCTTTTGCTTGAGAAGGTTGTCCCCCACCGCAATCTGCGTCAGCGGCAGATGGTTCCTGTGGAGGATGATCTGCATGAAAGCCGGATCCAGGATGATATCCCGGTGATTGGACATGAGCAGATATTTCCCTTCCATCCCGGCCAGCTTGGAGATACCGTCGTAGGAGAAATTATGGACGGTGGTTTCAATAACCCACTCGATGGCCTTTGACATGACGATATGCTGGAACTCATCCACCGAGTGGATGTTCTTGAGAATATCGCGCAGGAAAGTTTCCGGCTTGTCCGGAAAAATGTACTTGGAAATCCACGGCACATTGGGATGGTTGGCCACCCTAGCCAGCGCTGCAGAGGCTTCCTCGTCATTAAAAGGGGCTATATCAACGAATTCCGGATCCATAACAAATTGTTGTGACAAAATCTGGTACAAAAGTACGAAATAAAAACGATATCCCCAACCTTTCCTATCCGAGGTTTCTTTCCAGCAGGGAGCTGTCACCGTAACTCAGGAAGCGGAACCCATTCTCCAGCGCATAATCATAGATGGTACGCCAATCTCCGTCCACAAAGGCCGATACCAGCAGGATGAGCGTACTTTCCGGCTGATGGAAATTGGTGACCAGGCGGGTGACCAGGCGGAACCGGAATCCCGGGACGATGATGATCCGGGTTCCCACGGTGAGCCTGTCCTGACCGGTGCGGTCGAGGTATGCTACGATGGCCTGCAAGGCTTCTTCCGTTGAGTAGGAGTACTCCCTGGTATAAGGCGCCCATTGGTCCACATCTTCCGGTTCCCCCTTTTCCAGGCAGCTGACGCCCACATAATACAGGGATTCAAGGGTCCGGACCGATGTGGTGCCCACCGCCACCACTTCCGGCCGGCCGTCTGCGGAAAGGCGCGCCAGCAGGCTCCTGCTCACGACAAATGGCTCCCTGTGCATCGGATGCTCGGAAACCAGCGAACTCTTTACGGGAAGGAAAGTGCCGGCTCCCACATGGAGGCAGACCGTTTCCATGTCTATTCCCTTCTCCCGGATGCGCCCGAGCACGCTCTCCGTAAAATGGAGACCGGCCGTAGGTGCGGCCACAGACCCTCTGAATTTGGCATAAAGCGTCTGATAGCGCTCTGCATCAACCGATTCGGATTCCCGGTTCAGATACGGAGGAATGGGAATCGTTCCGCAAAGTTCCAGCACCCGCGAAAAAGGAGAGCCGTCTTTCCAGGTGAAGCGGACCATCCCGGTCTGTCCGTCTCTTTCCAGCAGAGCGGCCCGCAGGTCCATCTGCCCGACAGCGGCATCGCCGGCCGGATTATAGAGACGGAGAATATCATCCTTCCACTTTTTTGCATTGCCGATTACGCATTTCCACACACACTCCTGCACAGCCGCGAACGCGGTATTGTATTCGGGCGGAGCGACAGGCTCCAGACAGAAGATTTCAATATGGGCTCCGGTCTCCCGCTGAAAATGAAGACGCGCCGGTACAACTTTGGTATCATTGAAAACCATGATGACGCCGGAAGGAAGGAGATCGGGCAGATCACGGAAGATATGTCCGGTTACGACCCCTTTTTTATAATGCAGGAGTTTGGAGGCGTCACGCTCCGGAAGCGGATATTTCGCAATCCTGGCATCGTCCAGGCCATAATTGTAATCCTCGATGTGAATTTCAGGTATCATGAGAATTTAAAATTTGCGCGAAGTTACACAATTTATCGGAGATTCTTAAATTTCGTTCAAATCCCCTTTTTCCACCCATCGCCTGTTTACATAATTAAATCAATACTACGCATTGTTCGGTTTTAATTTGTAAACAATTTCACATTTGCCAAATCCTTATGCGTATAGTTTGCTAAAATGACATAATTTATTTTTATGACTTATTTTTTAATTCTACATTATACTTATAATCAGCTATTTACTAAATTTCATATAAAACATCACAACAACTATTGAAAGGGCATAGACTCATCTCGATGCCAAATCGCCGCAATTAATTAGATGTTTTCATAATTTATATCTAAATAAATCAGTTAATTAAAACAAATATACTAAAGTGTAGATTTAACTAATTCCGGAATAATTCCATCCATAGAATCCCCTATTGAAACCCTACTGCGATTTTGTTTTTCAAACTATTTATTTTACTTTTGTAAAAACAACATTCAAAATTATGAACCGACGTCTTTTGCAATTTTTGCAGGCCGAAAACATCACGCAGGCACAACTGGCCGATGTGCTTGACGTAGCCCGCGGCAGCGTCTCCCACATCCTTTCCGGCCGCAACAAGCCAGGCTACGATTTTCTGGAGAGTCTCCTGCTGCACTACCCGCAGCTGAACCTGGACTGGCTCATGACCGGAAAAGGCCGCATGTACCGCGATTCTGCCGCCCCTTCAGACCAGGAGGAAGCCCTGCCATTCCGGGAGGAAACGGTTCCTGCGGTCCGAGAAATCAGCCATATCCTGGTGTTTTACACCGACAATACCTTCCAGGAGTACCATCCGGCGCAATAATTTTGTATCTTTGCAGCGCAACCAATCTTCTCCGGCAGATGTTCGGCTTGTTCAAACACCGCTTCAAAGGTCTGGAAAAAGAAGTTTCCAGCCTCTCCCTGCATAATCCCGTGGGGCTTTCCAGCCACACGGAAGGATTCCGCTACCGCCAGGTAAACGGCATGGGATTCGGTTTCGTAACGCTTACGCCGGACAACCGGAATCTACTGGAATGGATCCAGCGTCTGGCTGCGGACCGGGAAGAAGGAACGCTGTTCGCCGTCAACCTGAATCAAGACATAGAGCGCTCATTCTCACTTGTTTACGATTTTGCAGATTTTATCATCATCGACACGGACAGCAACAACGGGATCGACTCGTCAGATTTGGCCGACATTCCCATCCTCATCGATGAACTGCTGAATCTGCGCCTCTGCTACGAGTATCTGACGCCCATCTTCGTACGGCTTCCTGCCGTACTCACAGACGAAGAAATGCAGTCAGTGCTGTCCTACTGTCAGCTGTCCGGCATCAACGGCATTGTCTGCTCCGGACTGAGCACCGTCAAAAAAGTACTGGACCTCACCCTGAGGCGCATGCCCGTCATCGGCACGGCCACTTCCATCGAAGAAGCCGCCGCCATGCTTCAGGAAGGCGCCTCCCTCATAGAAATGGACACTCGTCCGCAAGCAGCCTTGAAACTGCTTAAAACCCTCGAAAAAGAAGCAAAAAAGCATGATTAACGCTTGCATCTGCACCATCGGCGATGAAATCCTCATCGGCCAGGTGCTTGACACCAATTCCTCCCATCTTGCAGTAGCCCTGGAGGAGGCCGGCGTACGTGTCACCCGCATGGTTTCCATCGGCGACAACAAGAAAGACATCCGTGAAACGCTTAAAAAAGAGCTTTCCCGCAATTCCGTAGTCATTACCACCGGCGGACTTGGTCCCACCAAGGACGATATCACCAAGGATATCCTGGCCCGCCTTTCAGGAAGCAGAGGCTATGTAGAGCACGCCGGCCAGCTGGAGATCATCCGCAAGCGGCTCGCCAGCCGGAATCTGAGTATGCTCCCCTCCAACCAGGCCCAGGCGCTGGTGCCGGATTCGGCGGAAGTAATTGTAAATAAGAATGGTACGGCCCCCATCATGGTCTTCCGCAACATCTGCGGAGGCGGTACGCTGTATGCCCTGCCCGGCGTTCCGCATGAGGCAGTGGCCGCCATCCCGGACATCGTGGAGGACATCCGGGCCCATCAGCAGCTCACCCATATCTACCACAGGAACATCATGGTATACGGCATTGCGGAATCGGCCCTTTCGGAGCGCATCGCCCCCTGGGAAGACGCCCTCCCGGCCGACATGCACCTGGCCTATCTGCCCAACCAGCTCACGGGCATCCGCTTGCGCCTTTCCATCTACAGCGGCGACCCCGACGACGAAAAAGCACGGGCAGAACAGCAGATTACCCGGCTCAAGGAGATGCTGGGCGACTTGGTATATGCCGACGGAGACTCTACTCTTGAGGAAACCCTCGGCGCAATCCTGAAGGCCCACAACCTTACCGTATCGTGCGCGGAATCCTGCACTGGCGGCGAAATCGCCCACCTGTTCACTTCGGTGTCCGGCTCATCGGCCTATTTCCTGGGATCGGTCACTTCCTACGCTGTCTCAGTGAAAGAAAAAGTACTGGGCGTTCCGGCAGAAACAATCAGCAAGTACGGGGTGGTCAGCAGCGAAGTGGCGGCCGCCATGGCGGAAGGCGTCCGCCGGGTTACCGGCAGTGACTATTCCGTGTCAACCACCGGCCTGTCCGGCCCCTCCGGAGACGAGCACAATCCGGTGGGAACCGTATGGATCGGGGTGGCCGGCCCCCAGGGTACCAAGACCGTGACTTACCGCTACAACAACGACCGAAAGCGCAACATCGAGCGCTTTGCAGCCTCTGCGCTGGATTTTCTGCGAAAATCCATTTTAGCAGACTTAAACAGGTGATAAACAAATAATGAAACAAAGCTGTTAAACAACATAACAACTTTGTTTCATTACCTGGAGTTTACAATTTAAAACACTGATTTGGAGACCTTTAGCACCCTCTCGAATACGGTCATCAGGTTTTTCCCGGTCACCTTCTCGATCTCCGCTTCCGAATAGCCGCGCAAGCGCATTTCGTCTGCAACTTTACCGATCGCGGACACATTGTCCATGCCCGCAGGAGTAATCAGGATTCCGTCAAAATCGGAGCCGATTCCCACATGGTCCACGCCGGCAAGCCGGACAGCATGGTCGATATGGTCCACGATTTCCTTCACGCCCGGACGGGGCATTTCCAACAGGCGGTCCTGCATCCGGTGCCAGGCTTCGCGCTTCCGCAGATTGGAAGGTTCGGCAATGAATGCGGCTTCCACTTCCTCGGCCTTGTCGAGCAAGGCCGCATCCACAGGGTCTTTGGCAAAATTGTCCGACAGGAAGGACGGATAGAAATTGATGCCGACATAGCCGTCTTTCTCCCCCAGCGCCCGGAGCATTTCGTCCGTGAGGTTCCTGCAATGGCCGCATAAGGCACGGCAGCAGGAATGCGTGGCCACTACAGGAGCTTCAGACACCTCAAGGCAGTCCCAAAAAGTAGCATCGGAGGCATGGGAAAGGTCCACCATAATGCCCAGGCGGTTCATTTCCGCAACGGCTTTCCTGCCAAAGGCGCTCAGCCCGCCCCACCGGCGGCCTTCCGCCGCGCTGTCAGCCAGGGCATTGTCGCCGTTATGGGTCAGCGTCACATAGCGTACGCCCAGCCGCCAGAAGGTCCTCAGCAGCGGCAGGGATTCCTGGATGGGAGATCCGTTCTCCATGCCGATGAAAATGGAAATCAGGCCCTTTGCACGGTTTCCAGCGGCATCGGCCGGAGAAAAGGCCAGTGCCACTTTGTCCGGATGCGCCCCTATGGCATCATAGGTGGCGGACAACATCTCCAGCGCATAGCGCGTAGCGGCATCCGGAGCGGCTTCCGCCGGCGTATAGAGGGCAAAGAAAGCCCCGTCGACTTCCCCGCGCTTCAGCTTGGGAAAGTCGACCTGGGCATAAGGATTGTCCAATCCTGGATCCCGCAGCCTGAGCAGCTGCGAGGGGGTGTCCATGTGGGAATCGTACATGGGAACTATTTCTTGCCGGCAGGGGCAAGCGTCGATTTGAGCACCCGGGTAATCCGTATCTCGGGTTCTCCCTCATAGTACACCTCGCTGCCTCCGGAAATATTGACATTCAATACTTTGTCGACCTTAGTCCTCAGCTCACCGCCAGCCATCTCGGTGGTCACTTCAGGCACCGGCATGAAAAGGGCGTCCACTTTCATGTTTTTGTCTCCCTTCACGTTCAAGGTCATGGCAGAACCGCTGAGCGAGATGTCCGAGCGGTTGTTCGCATTCACCGTCACAAGATCGGTGTGCGTGGAAACGGCGACCTTCGAAGAACCTTCGGTCTCAAGGTTCACGCTCTCGATGGCGTCGCCGCTGGTGCTGACGGAAGAACTGCTGATCGCTTTCACATTCAGTTTGCGGCATTTTAGGGAAACATTGAGTTTGGCGGAAGCTTCTGTTTTCAGGTCGATATCGTTGTCTGCGTTCAGAATCAGGGTGGCCTGGGCTTTGTCACGCATGTATACAGAAGCCCTGGGGGCCATGACGGACAGGTTTTTCACCTGGGCTTTGTCGGTCAGGTTCAGGGAGAAACCGGATGCGTTGAACTCGTCCGTCCCGGAGAGCACGGCATTGTCCGACATGGTGACACCATTCAGCTCCGGGCAATAAACTATGACACGGAATACCATCTTGGAGGCGTTCTTGCCGGTCAATTCTTTTTTCTTTTCCTTGGGGATGGCATCCTCGTTATAACTGATATGGAGCACTTTGGAGCGTACATAGACTTCCACATATTCGGCTGCCTGCTTGTCCACCGTAAGCCTCGTGCTGTAGGCACCCCTGGAAATGGTCACATCAAAGTTACCGGAAATGTCCACGGCATTGAATTCTCCTACGGGAAGCGTCTTCTCCGATATCTGGGAAGACTGGGCCGAAGCGGAAAGGCCCATTCCAAAAGCTAAAGCAATAATCGCAATAGCACTTTTCAAATAATTTTTAATCATTATCTTAGTTATTTATCAATTAATTATCCAATTGCTCCGACAAGGTGGCCCATTCTTCTGTAAAGGCATCCATGTCGCGCTTTAGGTTCAGGTACTCCGCCGTCAGGTCCATGATGTCATCGTCCTTTCCGGGGGCAGCCAGCACTTTCTCTATCTCGGCCATCCGGGTTTCATGACGGGCGATCTCCTTTTCCAGGAAACTGACCCGGTTGCGGACCTTCTTCAGCTCTTTCGACTCGGCCTTTCGGGCCTGGAACTGTCTGACCGATTCCTTCTTCTCCACGGCCTGAGGCTTGGGCGCATCGGCCTGGACATGCCGTTCCAGTTCCGAGAGGGTTTCCAGTTTCCTCTTCTGCAGGAACTCCGACACGCTTCCCAGGTGTTCCTTCACTTTTCCGTCGCGGAATTCATACAGCTTGTCCACCAGCCCGTCCAGGAAATCACGGTCATGGGAAACGACAATAAGCGTGCCGTCAAAGGAAAGCAAAGCCTGTTTCAGGACGTCCTTGGAGCGGATGTCCATGTGGTTGGTCGGTTCGTCCAGCGCCAGTACATTATAGGAAGAGAGCATCAGCTTGGCCATACCCAGCCGGGCCCTTTCGCCGCCGCTGAGCACCGACACCCGCTTGTCGATGTCCTCCCCCTTGAAAAGGAACGCGCCCAGGATATCGCGCAGTTTGGTCCGGATGTCCCCCACGGCGATCCTGTCTAGCGTACCGAACACGGTTTCGGAAGGATCCAGCACTTCTTCCTGATTCTGGGCATAGTAGCCGATATGCACATTGTGACCCACCTTGGCTTCCCCTTCCACCGGATCCAATTCATGCATGATCACGCGCATGAGGGTGGTCTTTCCCTCACCGTTGCGGCCAATCAGAGCCACTTTTTCACCGCGTTTGATTTCAATGTCAGCATGGGAAAAAACCACCTTCTGAGGATACCCGACGGTCAGGTCCGCCCCCTTGAAAACCACGTCTCCGGAGCGCTGCGCCGGCGGAAACTTGAGGGACAGGCGCGCATTGTCGGTTTCATCTATCTCAATCCGGTCCAGTTTCTCCAGGGCCTTGATGCGGGACTGCACCTGATTGCTCTTTGTGGGCTTGTAGCGGAAACGGTTGATGAAATCTTCCGTCTTCTCAATCATCCGCTGCTGGTTCTCATAGGCCGCGGTCTGCTGGGCGATCCTTTCGGAGCGCAGCACCACGTACTCGCTGTAAGGGACTTTGTAATCGTTGATATGGCCCAGGAGAATCTCCACGGTCCGTCTGGTCACGTTGTCCAGGAACTTCCTGTCGTGGGAAACCAGCAGGATGGCGCCCCGGAAAGCCTTCAGATAGTCCTCGAACCACTCGATGGACTCAATATCCAGGTGGTTGGTGGGCTCGTCCAGCAGGATGACATCCGGCTTGGAAAGCAGGATCTTGGCCAGTTCTATGCGCATGTTCCATCCCTGGCTGAAGGTTTCGGTCCTACGCTGCAGTTCATCGGCCTTGAATCCCAGGCCGAAGAGGACCTTTTCCGCCTGGGCGGCGGGCGATTCCCCGGTTTCCAGCCCCAGACGGTCGTTCAAAGCATTCAGACGGTCAATCAGGGCTGCGTATCCGGCCGATTCATAGTCGGTCCGGTCCCCCAGCTGGGCGGTGATCCGCTCCATCTCCCGCTCCATTTCGTGGATATAATCGAAGACGGAAAGCACCTCTTCCATCACCGTATGTCCCCGGTGATGCTCCATGATCTGCGGCAGATAGCCAATCCGGATGCCGGAAGGCAGGGCAACAGATCCGGACGTCGGAACCTGCTCCCCGGTAATCAGTTTCATCAAGGTCGATTTCCCGGCACCGTTCTTCCCCACCAGTCCGATCTTGTCGTTGTCGCTGATGTGGAAGTTGATGTTGTCCAGCAGGACAAAGCTGCCGAATGCAACAGTGACGTTGTTGATGGAAATCATTTCTTGCAGAGAAGGATGGAGAATTCGAACAGGCCATACAAAGGAATGGCCAGGACAAACATAGAGAAAGGATCGCTCGGTGTAATGAAAGCCGCTAATATCAGAACGATTACAATGGCATACTTACGCCAATGCTTTAACTGATCCCTATGAACGGTTCCAAGGCTGGAAAGCACCAGGATCACTGTGGGAAACTCAAACAGGAGGCCGATCAGGAACACCATGGAGGTGAACAGCGACATGTACGAACTCAGGGAGATGGTGTTGACGATGGCGTCGCTCACGCTAAAGTTAGCAAAGAACATCAGACACACAGGCAGCACCACGAAATAGCCGACCACCACCCCCAGATAAAACAGGCCGGAAGACAGGCCGAAAGCTTTCCCCACTGCCTTTTTTTCGTTCTCATACAATGCAGGAGCGATGAATTTCCAGATTTCCCACACAATGAACGGGAAAGCCAGTACCACCCCGCAGAGCACCGACACCTTCATATAGGTGAAGAACTGGGCGGACAGGTCGATGTTGATGAGTTCCATTGAAAAATGCACGCCCGGAAGCCTGTAGAGAAGAAAATCGGACTGCGTGGGCCACAAAACCGCCTTGAAAAGCGGTTTCGGGATACAGAGAAAGATGACAGAAAGAAGCACAACTGCCAGCACCGAGCGGAACAAGGTGCCCCTCAGTGCCTCCAGGTGGTCCCAGAAGGACATTTCATTGTCTTGGGAAGACACTTTACTTTTCGTCCTTATTATAGGATTCGTCCACGTCCTTGATTTCCTTCTCCACCTCGTTCATCCCGTCTTTAAAACTCTTGACGCCTTTGCCGAGGCCTTTCATCAGTTCGGGAATCTTCTTGCCCCCGAATAGAAGCAGAATCACAGCCACGATGGCAACGATTTCCCAAGTTCCAAGCATAATCAGCGGATACATAATCTTAGGCATTAATATATTTCTCAAACAATTCTACAATCGGTTCCGGGCAGCGGACGGGCCGGAAGGTAGCGCTGTCGATAAACCCCAACGTCACGGTACCCTCTGCACAAACCACGCCATCCTGATTCACGACCGACTGCTTGATCACCATTTTGGCCATGGGCACACGGTTCACCTCGGCCGTCGCAGTAAGCACATCTCCCATCCTGGCCGGGTAGCGGAAGTGGCATTCCACCGAAACGATGGGAACCTGGACGCCCAGTTCACTTTCGCACTTTTCAATCGGGAAGCCAAGCCGGACCATCATCTCGTCCCTCGCAATCTCGAAGTATCGGATGTAATTGGAGTGGTGGACCACTGCCATTTGGTCGGTTTCGTAGTACCTGACCGGGAAAGTTGACTTAAAAATAGCCATAACAAAAATGTTATCAGTACAAACAATTTTGTTTTACTTGCTGGCTTTCAGCTGAGCAACCTTTGCTTTCAAGCTTTCAATCCTGGAGAGGGCGTCAGCCTCCTTTTTCCGCTCGTTTTCAATCACGGCAGCCGGAGCATTGGAAACGAAGCGCTCGTTGGAGAGTTTTCCGCGGACTCCGGAGAGGAATTTCTGCTGATGTTCCAGTTCCTTTTCGGCTTTTTCAATCTCTTCCTGAACGTTCACCAAACCGTCCAGAGCCACCAGCATTTCGTGCGTGCGCACCAGAAATCCAACACCCTGCGCGTCGCCGAAACTATCGGTCACGGACACATCGGCCCCGGCCATCTTGGAAATCACGGGAAGCATGGACTGCGGGAAAGCGGTCCCCTTGATCTTGAGGGTGAGGGTTTCCTTGGGAGCGATGTTGCGCTGGTTGCGGACACTGCGCACCCCGTTTACGGCCTCCATGGCAAGAGCGAAGTTCTCCAGCGTCGCAGGATCATAAGCACCCGCCTTAGGAGAAGCGGCATACATGATGGTCTCCCCTTCCTTCCGGTCGGCCAGGTCTTGCCAGAGTTCCTCGGTGATGAACGGCATCACGGGATGGATGAGCTTGAGCAGCGCCTCGAAGAATTCCAGGGTGACATTATAGGTGGCGCGGTCTACCGGCTGCCCGTAAGCGGGCTTGATGGCCTCCAGGTAGCAGGAGCAGTAATCGTCCCAGAACAACTTATAGATGGTCATCAGGGCATCGGAGATGCGGAATTTGCTGTAATGGTCTTCCACCAGGCCGATGCTCTCGGAAAGTTTGGCGCGGAACCATTCGGTGGCCACTTTGGCGGCAGCGCCGGGTTCCAGGGTCTCGTCTACCGCGAATCCCTTCACCAGACGGTAGCTGTTCCAGATTTTGTTGCAGAATGCGGCGCCCTGCTTGATCTGGGCCTCATCGTAGAAGATGTCGTTGCCGGCGCTGGAGCAGAGAAGCATGCCGATACGGACGGCATCGGCCCCGTAGGCCTGGATCAGGTCCAGCGGGTTGGGGCTGTTGCCCAGGGTCTTCGACATCTTACGGCCAATCTTGTCGCGGACGATACCGGTGAAATAGACGTTGGAGAAAGGTTCCTTGCCCATGAATTCCTCACCTGCCATGATCATGCGGGCTACCCAGAAGAAGATGATGTCCGGGCCGGTCACCAGGTCGTTCGTGGGATAATAATAGGCCAGGTCTTTATTGGGCTTGTGGTCCAGATGGCCGGGCATCTGCGGGTCGAACACGGAGATGGGCCAGAGCCAGGAGCTGAACCAGGTATCCAGCACATCCTCATCCTGGCGGAGATCTTCCATCTTGATATCCGGGTCGATAGCCTGGGCCGCCTTAAGCGCCGCTTCCGGTGTGGATTCTACCACGTACTGGCCGTCGGGCAGGTAATAGGCGGGAATACGCTGCCCCCACCAGAGCTGGCGCGAGATGCACCAGTCTCGGGCGTTCTCCATCCAGTGGCGGTAGGTGTTCACGTATTTCTCGGGAATGAACTTGGTGCGTCCGCTCTCCACGGTTTCAAGGGCCGTCTTGGCCAGGGATTCCATCTTCAGGAACCACTGGGCAGACAAGCGCGGCTCAATCACGGCGTCAGTACGCTCCGAATATCCCACCGGAGAAATGTATTCTTCGGTCTTCACCAGGTTGCCGGATTCTTCCAGCATCTTCACAATCTTCTTGCGGGCGACGAAACGGTCCTCGCCTACCAGGATCCGGGCTTTCTCGTTCAGCTTTCCGTGCTCGTCGATGATGTCCAGCACAGGCAGGTTGTGCCTGAGGCCGATTTCGTAGTCGTGCACGTCGTGCGCAGGGGTCACCTTGAGGCAGCCGGTACCGAAGTCCATTTCCACGTAGGAGTCTTCGATCACGGGGATTTCCTTATTGATGAGCGGGATGAGCACTTTCTTGCCCTTGAGCCAGAAATGGCGTTCATCGGCCGGGTTCACGCAGATGGCGGCATCGGCCATGATGGTTTCCGGACGGGTGGTGGCGATCACGAGATACTGGTCGGTGGGGTTGCCGTTTCCGTCGGAAATGTAATACTTAAGGTGATAAAAATGGCTCTTGGTGTCTTTGTGGATCACCTCGTCGTCGCTCACGGCCGTGAGGGCCTCAGGGTCCCAGTTCACCATTCTCACGCCTTTGTAGATCCAGCCTTTCTTGTAGAAATATACAAAGGTATTGATCACAGCCTCAGACAGTTCCGGCTCCATGGTGAAGCGGGTACGGTCCCAGTCGCAGGAGGCGCCGAGCTTGCGGAGCTGCTGCAGGATGATGCCGCCGTGCTCTTCTTTCCATTCCCAGGCATGCTTCAGGAATTCTTCCCGGCCGATGTCTTCCTTGCTGATTCCCTGCGCCTTGAGTTTGGCCACCACCTTGCTCTCCGTCGCGATGGAGGCATGGTCCGTACCGGGCACCCAGCAGGCGTTCTTGCCGTCCATGCGGGCCTTGCGGATGAGGACATCGTTGAGGGTATTGTTGAGCACATGGCCCATATGCAGGATTCCGGTCACGTTGGGCGGCGGAATCACGATGGTATAGGGTTCCTTCTCGTTCGGCTCGCTATGGAAGCACTTGTGTTCCAGCCAATACTGGTACCATTTGTCCTCCACCTGGGCGGCACTGTACTTTGCGGCTAATTCTTTCATATATTGTATGGTTTCTTTGCTTACTATTCCGCACCCCACATGCGGGAGGGGGCGTAAAACTTACAAAAGTACGTTTTTTTTGCCATACTTGCAACCACCCCGGCTGCAGAAAGGCCCGGCGTTGTTTTTTTCATGAGCTTTCCCTATTTTTGCAGCATGATAAAACGACTTACGCTCCTGCTCCTGATTGCCATCGGCCTCTCTACGGCCTTAATGGCTCAAAATGCCGGCTCCCAAGGCATGCCGGACGATGTCTATTACCTGCTGCCTTCCTTCCAGAATGGCTATGTGTACATCCGCGGACAGATGCCGGCCCAGGGCAAGCTGAACATCTGCGCGGTGGACAACTCCCTGCGCTTCATGGACGACAACGGCGTAGAAATGGAAGCCTCGGACCCCGACCAGATTTTGAAAGTGGTCATCGACACGGTCTCCTTTCTCAGGTATCGGGCTATTTTTTACCGGCAGTACCCCGTGAATACCGACATCGGCGTGGCGCTCCGCCGTAAAGTCCAGATTATCAGCGACCAGACGAACGCCGCCTATGGCGGGACGTCGCGCACCAGCGCTACCAGCCAATACAGCACCCTGTATACGGAAGGCGGAACGTTCCATCTGGACCAGAACAAGAAATACCCCTACGAGGTTTCCGAAACTATCTCCATCTACCAGGGCAACACCGTTTTTCCTTTCAACAAGAAGCAGCTCCGAAAGCTCTTCCCCGCCAGGAAGGCCGATATCGATGCCTGGTTCAGCTCCGGCAACTCCCTTCCCCGCACCGTGGACGAAGCCCGCGAATTGCTGGAACGCTTTGCCGACTGACCGTCCCGTCCCGGACGTCCTTGCTTTCCTGCGGGATTCTTGCTATTTTTGTTCCCGACGAAAAAACCGGTTGCTATGCAGGCTTTGAATCTGGACATGTACATGACGGCAGGCGTGGGGGTTGTTGCGCTGCTGCTCGGATTGTTTTTTACCAGGGCGGTGCCGCTGCTGAAGAAGCTGTGCATTCCGGCACCGGTGTCGGGCGGTCTGGCGGTCTCGCTGGCAACCCTGCTGTGCCACGCCCTCATGGGCCTGGATTTTGACTTCGACGGCACCGTCAAGGATATCTGCATGATGCTGTTTTTCACTTCGGTGGGGTTCCAGTCCAACCTGCGGGTTCTGAAACAGGGCGGAAAGCCGCTGCTGGTGATGATCGGCCTGGTGGCCATCCTCATCGTCATCCAGAATTTACTTTCGGTAGGTATCGCCAAGGGGTTGCAGCTTAATCCTTTACTTGGCATGGCAACCGGGTCGATTCCGATGAGCGGCGGTCATGGGACGGCCGGCGGTTTCTCTCCTGTCCTGGAGAAGATGGGGCTGACGGGAGCGTCGTCCATAACCATGGCGGCGGCCACCTTCGGCCTGGTGGCGGGGTCCCTGATAGGCGGCCCGGTCGGCGAGATGCTCATCCGCAGGCACAGACTTGCAAAAGAAGCCGGCGACTCCCCTTTCACCTCCAGCTACGAAAAGAATGCTTCGGAAACTCTGGGCGGAGAGGAGCACATGGTCACGGAAGACCGCTCGCTGATGCATTACACGGAAGCGTCTTGCATTCTGCTGCTTACGATGGCGCTGGGGATGGGGCTGAGCAAACTCCTCGCCCTTACCGGCATCACCTTCCCTACCTATTTCGGAGCCCTGATTGTCGGAGCCGTCCTCCGGAACAGTTTTGAAGGGTTCGGCTCCAAAGAGAAACTCCGCCTGGACGAGATTGTCGCCATCGGCAATATCTGTCTCTCCCTTTTTCTGGGGATGGCGATGGCAACGCTCAAACTCTGGGAACTGTCCGGCCTGATGCTGCCGCTGCTGGTAATCCTGCTCTCTCAGGCGGCTTTCATGGTGCTGTATGCCTGTTTTGTCGCCTTCCCCGCCCTCGGGAAAAATTACGATGCCGCCGTGCTGGTAAGCGGCCTTTGCGGGTTCGGCCTGGGTGCCACGCCCAATGCCATGGCCAATATGTCGGCCGTCTGTTTCAAATACCAGTATGCCGTCAAGCCCTTTATCATCGTCCCCATCATCGGGGCCATGTTCGTGGACATCATCAATACCGGTGTCATCACCGTGTTTTTGAACCTGCTGTAACTGATTCATCAGCAACCGCTCAGCATGACCCGGCCCTTGCAGCCGGGTTTTTGCGGCGTGAATCAAATTTCCATCTAAAGCAAAATAGTGTTAACTTTGCAACAAATACGATTTATTATGGACAACAACAATAACCAGCCCAAACCGCAGAACCAGCTGAGTCTGGAGCTGAATCCCCAGCTGACCAAAGTCTCCTACTCCAACCTCGCCATCATCTCGCATTCCCGGGCGGAATTCGTGATCGATTTTGCCGCCACCCTACCCGGCATGCCCAAAGCCCTCGTGAGCGACCGCATCGTAATGACTCCGGAGCACACCAAACGCCTGATGAACGCCCTGTTCGACAATATTTCCAAGTACGAGGCCCAGTTCGGCGTAATCGACCTTTCGGGCAATAAGAGCGGTGGCAGCAATGCCCAGGGCGGCGCCACCTTCAACCTGGGAGATTTCGGCCCCTTCGGCGGCGGAAACAAGTCGTAGGCCTATGGACCTGAAAAAAATCAAGGCCTTTGCCTTTGACATCGACGGGGTAGCCACCGACGGAGGCCTTCTGTGCAACTCGGAAGGCGATTTCCTGCGCATCTACGATGCCAAGGACGGCTTTGCCATCCGCATGGCTTCCATGAACGGATATCCGGTGGCAGTAATAACCGGAGGCAGTTCCGAAAGTATACGGAAACGCATGACTGCCAGCGGAGTAAAGCCGGAAGATGTGTTTCTGCACTGCCGGAACAAGATGGATGAATTCCACATTTTCTGCGACCGCTACAATCTGAAAGCGGAAGACGTCATGTACTTCGGGGACGATATCCCGGATGTGGAAGTGCTGGAAGCCTGCGGCTGCGGCGTATGCCCTTCGGATGCCGTTGGGGAGGCCGCCCGTGCCGCCGACTGGATGACCGAAGCCGCCGGAGGCAAAGGCTGTATCCGCGAGGCGATCGAGAAAACGATGAAAAAGCAGGGAAAATGGATATTCGACCCTGTCGTGTACAAAAAGCAGTTCTAAGGAATGGACCTGAAAGGCAAGCATGTCATCCTGGGAAGCAACTCCCCCAGACGAAGGGAGTTGCTAAAGGGGCTGGATATTGATTTTGAAGTGGATACAGGGAACGATTTCGAGGAACACTTCGGGCCGGAAACTCCCTACGACGAGGTGCCCCGCCTGATGGCGGAGGGCAAGTCTCACGGCTTCCATCGGCCCCTGAAAGAGGATGAAATCCTGATAACGGCCGATACCATGGTGATCCTTCCTCCCCTGGACGGACGGCCGGGAGAAATCCTTGGAAAACCGCACACGAGGGAAGATGCCATCCGGATGCTGCAGGACCTTTCCGGCCGCAAGCATCACGTGACCACCGCCGTCACCCTGAGGGACTCTCGCAAGGAAGAGACCGTCACCGCCACCACGGAAGTCTGGTTCAAGCAGCTCACAGAAGAAGAGATTGCCTACTATGTCGATACGTACAAGCCTTTCGACAAAGCCGGCGCCTATGCCATTCAGGAATGGATCGGCCATGTGGGCATCACCCGCATTGAAGGGTCCTATTTCAACGTGGTCGGATTCCCCGTGCAACGGGTCTATGAAGCCCTGAAAAAGTTTATCTGAGCTACTTGCACACGAATTCTACGCCCAGGTCGCGGCAAAGATGCTGGGCGGCGGTACGGCCGGAACAGGCTGCGGGCGGGAGGCCGCCGGAATAAGCTGTGCGCTGACCGGCGAAGTAAAGCCCTTTCTTATAGCGGGCCGGGGCGTTGGGAACGGTGGTCCAGGGCAGCCAGTGGGTCATATAACTTCCTTCGAAAGTATCACAGTAACGCTCATAAGTGAGCGGGGTGGCCAGGTCGGAGACCTCCACATTCCCTTCCATTTCAGGAATATAGCGGGATATCCGCTGAATGAACGCCTCCACCACCTGCTGCTTTTTTTCCTTATACGTTCCATCGGCCTTGGCGGCTTTCCAGTACTCGTAGGAAGGGCCTCCGAGGAGGGCGGTTATCACCGTGCAGCCTTCCGGTGCATACGCAGCATCGCGCGAATAATTGTTCACCACAAGGAAGGGATAACGGATTCCGGCGGCTTCCAGCGGAGGGTCGAAGACCACCTGCATGGACCTGGGATAATCACTCAGGCTGGCCCGTACGCCAAGCCCCAGGAACATGCAATGCTCGGTGCAGAGATTCTTCCGCATCTTGCGGGCCCACTTGTCCTGCAGCGGCTCGGGGAACAACTTGTCGATGGCTTCCCGAGCGTCCAGCGTCACTATTACGGCATCGGCCTCAAGCGTTTCCGAGGCAGTTTTCACCAGATAGCCCCCCTCCGGATTCTCCAGGATGCACGCTGCAGGAGTCCGGTAACGGATTTCACCGCCCAGGCCGATGAAAGTATCGGCCATATTCCGGGCCATGCGGAGCGACCCGCCTTCGGGGTAACCGCTGTCGCCCTCCGCCGCAAAGGTGCTGAGGGTATAAATCAGGGAAAGCGCATTGATGCCCGGATCTACCACAGCATAGAAAAGATTCCGCAAATCCTCATCCTCGAGCCGGCTCAGATACTTCCGGGCCGAGAGTGTCATCAGGTAAGGCGAGAGCAGCACCGCAGGGAGCATCTTTACGAATTCCATGGGATGGAAGCCCCTGGGATACCGGCATTTAAGCCCCGGCAGGTCCAGGATGGGCGTATGAAAATGACGGAAACACCTGACATGGAAACGGAGCCGTCGCATGGCCCGGCTGTCTTCCATTCTGGACAGGTCCCGGTACAAGGCAACACCTGGCCTTCCCTCCTTCAGGAGCGTATAGACAGGGTCCTTCACGTAAACCGGATTGTTCTGCTGCAAAGCACCTGTTTCCGTCCAGATATCATGCAGGGGATTCTCTTTCCGCGAGCCGATGAGCCAGTGGATGCCACCCTCGAACAGATATCCTTTCCGCTGCCAGCTGGTGGAGACGCCTCCGGGATTGGCCGCTTTCTCCAAGATCAACGTTTCGAAGCCTGAACGACGGGCATAAATAGCGGAAACTAGACCGGAAATGCCGGCCCCGATAACAATCACCCTTTTTGCTCCCTCCATGCGAAGTAATCCATTACAGCCTGCCGGACAGGCGTTTGCGTATAGTTTAAGTCTTTTCGGGCACGGGAGCAATCGTACCACTCCTCGACCAGCAGCTGGTTCGTATTGTGGGAATAGAAGACATTCCGGATGCCGGCCTTGCGCAGCACATCGCCCAAAATGCCGATGCCCCTGACCAAAAAGTCAGGCAAAGATACGAATAATTGCCGATATCCGCAGACATCGGCCTGCAGGGCATAAAAATCTTTGAGGGACAGGAACTCACCGGTCAGAAGGTAGCGGCCCTCCCCTTTTTCCAGGGCGGCGACGATGGCCCCGGCGGCATCCCGTACATGCAGGAAACTTTTTCCTCCGCGGGTGCCGGCCATGAGCGGCTTTCGCCAGGCGGCTTGCATCAGCTGCCCGGAAGAAGGTTTCGTATCGTATGCTCCCAGCATGAAACCGGGATTGAGAATGACCAGGCGCAGTTCCGGGTGTTCTGCCGCATAGGAGAGCAGCGCCTCCTCCCCCGCTTTCTTGCTAAGCGCATAAGGCGAACGGTCATAAGGAGGGCCGAAAGGGGCCGATTCATCGGAAGGGTGTTCCCGCGAACCGGAAACGATTGTATTGGCAGTACTTACATGGATCAGGACAGGAATGCCACACTGCCCGGCAACCTGGGCAAGCAGGGCCGGGAGGTCCCGGTTCACCGGAAAGAAATCGGCCGGATGCGGCAGACGCATATCCGTCGTGCCGGCGCAGTTGATGATGGCGGAACACCCTTCTGCTGCCCGCAGCAGCGTTTCCCGCTCCAGCAGGCTCCCCTGCCTCACCTCCGGACCTTCCACATCCAGAGCGGTGCGGACAAGCACCCGGACCGGGAGTCCCTTCTCCAGCAGTACATTCAGCACATTCCGGCCCAAAAGCCCCGTCGCACCCAGCAGAAGAATCATTTCCAGAAAGGACTACAGGATCGATTTAATGGCGACATCCCACTCCTTCTCATCGGCCGTAGGCTCGAAACGGGCTATCACCTTGCCTTGCCTGTCAACCAGGAACTTGGTGAAGTTCCACTTGATCTCCGGCTTGGAAGCGTAGTCTTTGTCGCGGCGCTTCATCATGCTGTCCATCATGCCCGCCGACATACCTTTTCCAAAACCTTCAAAGCCCTTCTGAGCGTACAGATAACGCCAGAAAGGAGAAGCATTTTCGCCGTTGACATCGATTTTGAGGAACTGGGGGAAGGTGGTATGATAATTTTCCGTGCAGAATTCAGCAATCTCGGCATTGGTGCCGGGCGCCTGTTCACCGAACTGGTTGCAGGGGAAATCCAGGATTTCAAAGCCCAGGTCTTTGTACTTTTCGTACGCTGCCTGCAGTTCTTTATACTGAGGGGTGAAACCGCATTTGGTGGCTGTGTTCACCACCAGCAGAACTTTGCCTCTATAGGCCGACAGGGAGACATCGGCCCCATTGGCGTCTTTGACGGTAAAATCATAGACACTGGATTGTGCAGCGGCGAAAGAGACCGCCGTCAAAAGGGAAAGGAGGGAAACTAGTATTCGTTTCATATACATTTTGAGGTTGATGAGACTGCTAATTTAACAATTATTCCGTAATTTTGCACAAATGATGCCTTTTTCTCAAACTATTTTATCGTGGTATGCCGCCTATGGAAGAGACCTTCCCTGGAGACATACCCAGGACCCTTATCCGGTGTGGCTCAGCGAAATCATCCTCCAGCAGACCCGGATAGCCCAGGGTACGGCGTACTGGCAGCGCTTCCTGGAGCGCTTCCCATCCGTGGAGACGCTGGCATCGGCCTCGGAAGATGAGGTGCTGCGTCTCTGGGAAGGGCTGGGGTACTATTCCAGGGCCCGGAACCTGCATGCCGCAGCCAAACAGATTGCCGCGGCAGGGGCTTTTCCTTCCACACTGGAAGGCATCCGCAGCCTCAAAGGCGTCGGCGACTATACGGCCGCGGCCATCGGCTCCATCTGCTTCGGCCTTCCGGCAGCTGTAGTAGACGGCAACGTGTACCGGGTGCTCGCCCGCCATTTCGGCATTGCCACGCCCATCGGTACTACCGCCGCCAAGAAAGAGTTCACGGAACTGGCCCAGAAACTGTTGCCCAAGGACGATGCCGCCGCTTTCAACCAAGGGATGATGGATTTCGGCGCCATGCAGTGCACGCCGCAGAATCCCGCCTGCCTCACGTGCCCGCTGCAAGATTCCTGTCATGCATTCCGCACCGGACGGGTAGCGCTTCTGCCTGTCAAAAAAACGGCTTCCAAGGCCGTAGAAAGGCACTTTTCTTATGTCTATATCCGATGCGACGGATACACGGCCATCCGGCGGAGAGGGGCCGGCGATATCTGGCAGGGGCTGTATGAGCCGCTGGTCGGGGAGCCTCCCGGTCAAGCCGGGGATGGCGCGGTTCTTTTGCGGAAAGGGGTGAAGCACCAGCTCACCCATCGGACGCTGATTGTAGATTTCTACCTGTGGGAGCCCCTGGAACGGCCGGAATTGCCGGAAGGGTACATCTGGATAAAAGAAGCGGAGCTCGACCTTTACGGCAAGCCCCGCCTGTTCGAACTTTTGCTGGAAGCGCTATAGTTTCCCCTGCTCACCCAGGTGGCTGTCCTTGAAGCCCAGGAAATACAGCACGCCATCCAGGCCGATGGTGCTCAGGCTCTGCCGGGCACTTTCCTTTACGCGCGGCTTGGCGTGGAAAGCGATGCCCAAACCGGCTTCCAGGAGCATGGGAAGATCGTTGGCGCCGTCTCCCACGGCAATAGTCTGTGCCAGGTTCACCTTTTCCGTCTGGGCAATCAGTTTCAGGAGGTCGGCCTTGCGGCGGCCGTCCACGATGTCGCCGACATACCGG
>ERZ842401.970-NODE-970-length-42455-cov-9.822571_pt1 | contig 42455 bp, 38 predicted proteins | sample MGYA00521270_ERZ842401 | MGnify/ENA primary metagenome ERZ842401 (study PRJEB31892, sample SAMEA3878208) | bioreactor metagenome | biome: Moose rumen | place: Sweden | collected 2011-10 | study: EMG produced TPA metagenomics assembly of the PRJEB12797 data set... | reverse complement strand
GTCCCTTCAACAATTTCCTCCAACAGGCCACCACGCTGGACCAGTACGGCAGGCCTTTTATGTCGCTGGCGAACCTTTCTGTACAGCAAGACCTCACAATAACCAACGATGGCGACAACCTTCAAGTGGAGGTAACGGTTTGCAACACGGAAAACGTGTCATTCGGTTCTCCCCTGCACATTGCCACCTACACCGCATCTGGCGAGTTGCTTATAGTGGACGAGGTAGCGTTGAGCTTCGCACCGGGCGGCTGCATAACAATCAGACTCACTTACGTTTCGTCACTCTTCAGCCAGTTCAACGACCCGTTCCCGTTGAGGATAGTTTTGAACGACCAGGGGGAAGGGATAGCTCAGTATGGTGGATTGCAGGCGGAGTGCGACACGTCGGACAACACGTTCCACATTGACGGGCGGCCCTGCGAAATCACGCTGTACAACGTCATCACCCCCAACGGCGACGGCTTCAACGACGTGTTTGAACCGCAGTTGGAAGGTGATTTTGTCAACATCGAGATGGAGATTTACGACCGTTGGGGAAAGAGGGTTTACCGTCAGGAGGGGAAGGAGGCGCCACGCTGGGACGCAACGGGAATGCCCGACGGGGTCTATTTCTGCGCGATAGACTACTGGTGCGCCACCAGCGCCAAAAAGCGGCAAAGGACAAACACGAGTGTGACGGTGGTAAGGTAAGAGGATATTTCAAGAAATTTGTGTACTTTTGCCACGGCAATGAAAAGTGGAGTCTTCCATTGGAAATTGGCTGCTTATTCCTATCATAAGGTGAAGTGACAAATAACAAATTAGATTTCTACATATAAAAAAACAACCGACACGCGATGCGAAAAGATAAAACAAATTGAAAGGAAGTGAAAAATCGCGCTGATTTGTTCTAAAGAGAGTGATATTACAAACCAACAACTCACAAACTAATGTTTAACACATTAAAAAGAATTGGGTTAAAATGCAGCGTTTATAAGCTGGTGAGTCGATTATTCCCAAAAGACCCACAGGTAACTACTGCTTGCGACCGTATTGGTGCATACAGGTACTTGAAAAGGTATGAGTATATTTTAGATCAAGCATTTCCCGCAAGCATTTCCTCTAATCAAAACAAGAAAAAGAATATTATCTGGCTTTGTTGGCTTCAAGGTTACGACAATGCCCCTCTATTGGTACAAAAATGCCGCGAGTCCGTCATTCGGCACAATCCAAATGTGGATGTTATCATCATTGACAACACTAATTTAGAGCAATATATCCAATTACCCAGCTACATTAAACGCAAACACGAACTTGGTGTAATACCGAACGCCCATTATGCGGATTTGATCAGAATCTCTCTTCTAGCGCAATATGGTGGTACTTGGATAGACTCTACCGTATATATGACAAGCGGACTCCCAGACTACATAAGTCAATCCGACCTGTTTTGTTACAAAGTACCTCCTCTTGGGAAAAGCATAATGAGCAATTGGTTTATCTCCTCCGCACCAAACAACCCTATCATTCTTCAAATGAAAGCCCTTTTATTCGGTTATTGGGAGAAAGAAAACAGGTTAGTTTCATACTCCATATTTCATCTATTTTGGACTATGGTCATCAGTTTCAACAAAGCAAATGATACATTATGGAATAGAATCCCTTATTTTGATGATGTGAATTGTAAAATACTGCAAATGGAATTATTCGATACATACTCCTCTATACGTTTTCAGCAAATCAAATCAATGTCTCCTATTCATAAGCTAACCTATAAGTTTACGAATGAGTCAACGAAGTTAGAAAACACATTTTACAAGTATTTAATCCAGTGCCAAGACCTTGCAGGAGATAACGACAAGGAGTAATTTACATCATATGAAGAAGCGGGAAAAAGTTGTATCTTTGCCGCCGATCCCCTCTTTTAAAAAGGTTATTATTGTTATTTAGGAAAAAGAAAAGATGAAAATACTTATAACTGGAGCAGCAGGGTTCATAGGGTTTCATACCGCGATAAAATTCGTTCAAAACGGCCATTTTGTCGTGGGTATTGATAACTTAAACGACTATTATTCTATAAAACTGAAAGAATCCCGTCTTTCAGAACTTGGAATAGATACGACCAACATATCTTATGGCGAATACCTGACAAGCAGCCAAGCACCTGGTTTTTGTTTTATCAAAGGTGACATCACGGATCGTGAACTATTACCCGCCATATTTAACAAGGACTATTTCGATTGTGTTATTCATTTGGCGGCTCAGGCTGGGGTCCGATACTCTATCATAAATCCTTGGGCTTATATTGAGAGCAACATCATAGGTTTTTTCAACATTTTGGAATGTTGTCGCCAGAAGCAAATAAACCATTTAGTGTATGCTAGTTCCAGCAGTATCTACGGCAACAATAAACACGTTCCATTCTCTGAAACCGACCGTGTGGATGAACCTGAGAGTTTATATGCGGCAACAAAAAAGTCTGATGAAATCTTGGCTGCTTGTTATAGCAAACTCTATGATTTGCGAATAACAGGTTTGAGGTTCTTTACAGTTTACGGACCCTGGGGAAGGCCTGATATGGCTCCCATTCTCTTCGCCAACGCCATCACACGTAACAAAACCATAAAGGTATTTAACAACGGTAATCTTTTGAGAGATTTCACATATGTGGACGACATTGTAGAGGGTATTATGTCTGTGGTTACTCAACCATCAAGAGAAGATTCGCCCAGCCACAATATTTACAATATTGGATGCTCTAACCCAGTTAATCTAATGGACTTTATCACCACTATGGAGACAGCTTTTCAAAAGACTGCCAACAAGGAGATGTTGCCTATGCAAGCAGGCGACGTTTACCAAACTTACGCAGACACTTCAGCATTGGAGCGGGATTATGGTTACAAGCCTCAGACCTCTCTCAAACAGGGTATCCGTCTATTCGCGGAATGGTATAACCAATATTCTCATCTTTTATAAATCTGTTTCATCACTATAACGGCACATCAATATGAGATTCCCCAACAAATATCTAAGAAATTTAAAACCATACAAGTTAGCTTCACATAAAATCTGGTCCGTAAATCCTGACGAGCGCCAAGAGATTTTAAAGTTAGATTGGAACGAAGCCACCATACCTCCCTCGCCTCTGGTCAAGAAATATATCCTGGAATTATTAGACGAACACTCCTTCTTCAACTTATATCCTACCACATACAACGACAAGTTGTTGTCACTTTTTTCAGAATACGCAGAGATTCCCAAAGAAAACTTACAATACTTTGCCTCGTCCGATGCCCTCCACGAATATATTTGCAAAGTCTACATCAGTGTTGGCGACCCCGTGATGATTTTAGGTCCCTCATACGACAATTTCCGGCTGACTTGCCAAGCTAACGGCGCTGAGGTTTTTTACTCAAACTATAAAGAAGACTTCACATTTGATGCTAACGCTTTCGAGAAAGACATTCAAGAAAAGGAACCGGCCGTGGTTTACATTTGCAATCCCAACAATCCGACGGGTAACAGACATTCGAAAGCATATATTGAACATCTGTTAACAGAGTTCCCTGACACATTGTTTCTCATAGATGAAGCTTACTACGAGTTTTCAGGTCTGACCGTAAAAGACTTAGTTTTGACATTTGACAACATACTCATTTCCAGAACAATGTCAAAAGCATTTGCCTTAGCCAATTTTCGAGTCGGTTACCTGATTGCATCCAAAGACAATGTGCAATTTGTCAATAGAATCCGAAACCCTAAAAACGTCAGCACAATTGCACAAACCGCTGCCATTGCTGCACTTTCAGACATACCCTATATGCTAAACTATGTACGTGATGTGCAGGAAGGGAAAGCTTATTTCATAAAAAACACACATTGTTTTGAAGAACATTTCACCGTCTATGAAGGTTATGGGAACTTTGTGCTTGTAAAGTTCAGATCATTTGAAGAAAAGATGGCTATGATTCAGCATCTTGCAAATGACAATATATTTGTAAGAGACACTATGCAGGCCCCTATGGTATATAATTGTTTCAGAATAACTTGCGGAACCGTCCCCCAGATGGAGCGCGTGTGTAAGTCCATACAATCCTATTATGCAAAATAATAACCTTGTATTATTTGACTTTTGTGAAACGCTTATTAAATTTCAAACTGCAGACCGATATATTAAGTTCTGCAGAAATCATTTGCATTCCAAACGTATGTTTTGGTGGCATTATTTGACTTGTGCGTTGTTAAAGGTGCGTTTTTTTCAGGGGATTAAAATAATAAAAAAACATAATAATTTACAGAAAAGACTTGTTCTTTGGCAATTAAAGGGATTGGACAGGACAACTTGCGAAGATTTAGCCAAAAAATATTTTGAAGAAATGCTTCTTCCTAATACTATTTCGGATACAATCCGCCTGTTGAAGAAACATCAAGAACAAGGGGACTGCATCTGGATCATTTCTGGTGGCTATGATTTGTACATTCGGTATTTTGTGGAGCATTTCAATATCGACGGGTTTATCAGTTCAAAGATAGGCTTCAACTCTAACAAATGTTCTGGAAAGATTGAAGGCTTAGATTGTATGAGCGACAATAAAATTTTATTGCTTGAACATCAATTCGGCCAAGCATTACAAGATAAAAACATTTATTTTTATACAGACAGTTCATCAGACCTGCCTTTGTTACAATATGTAAACCATCCCTATATCATATCTAAGCACAGCCACCAACAATGGATAGATAAATTTAAATTTAAAGAAATAATATGGACTTAAACAAATTTTTTCGCAACAACTATTATAAAAGTGATTTTAAATATTTCGTATGTCGCTGCATTTATGAATTGTGGTTGACCAAGAATTATAGATTTAAGTCACAGGAACAGAAAATCAAATTCAAATATAGCCGAGCTTTCGGGAAAGAGCCCAATCTCACCGATCCGAAAACTATGAATGAAAAAATCCAGTGGTTAAAACTGAATGATTTTCAAGATTTTTACACCATTTGTGCAGACAAATACGCCGTGCGCCAATGGTTGGCCGAAAGGTACGGAGAAAAATACCTCATTCCTCTGTATTTTCATACCGACAACTGGCGCGAAATAAACGAAAACAATATCACTTCAACACCCTGTATTGTCAAAGCAAACCATACGTCCAAGGATTACTTTATTATTAGAGACGCTAAAAATGTGAACTGGAAGGAGCTTCAACGCAGATGCAGATTTTGGTTGAAAAGGAACTATTATTTGGAAACCCAGGAGCGTCAATACAAAGACATTCATCGCCAAATTGTAGTTGAAAAGTTGTTGCAAAACAGCCAGGGCAAATTACCCAACGACTACAAACTCCACTTTTTCAATGGTGAACTGTATATAGTCTACGTTTCAGTGGATAGAGAAGGAATTAACAAACGGAATCTCTATGATGCAAACTGGAATCCTCTACAGTTCGCCTGGAATGGTTCAGGAACATCGATGGAAGAAAGCCGGGGACCTGAAATCGCCCCTCCTCCAACATTTGAACTGATGAAAGAAATAGGTGCAGAAATTGCGAAATTATTCAAATACGTACGAGTAGATTTTTACGATTGTGATGGCACCTTGTATTTTGGGGAGATAACTCTCCATCACGGTGGTGGATTTGACAAATTTATCCCAGCAGGATATGACCGGATGTATGGGAATTTACTAAATATAAGATGATATGAAGAGAGATAATATGGTGAAATTCAGAGCACATCAACTGGTTGTAATCGTTCAGTTGATGTGTGCTTTTATAATTTCATTATTCAAAAAAAAAGGCGAACTTTGGCTTATCACGGAACGCGGTGTTGATGCTCGAGACAATGGTTATTGGTTTTTCAAATATGTCAAAGAGCATCATCCTGAAATCAACGCCAAATTTATTATCTCGAAAAAATCTGTCGATCGCGACAAACTCACACTTTATAATGACGATTTGGTCGACTTCCGAAGTTTCAGGCATTATATTCTCCTTTGGAGGGCCAGCCACTTAATTAGCACACATATTCAAGGCTATTTCCCGTTTGCAGGGTTAGGTCTGTGGCTGCTACAAAGGTGCCCATTCTATGGACGAAAATACCATATTTCTCTCAAACACGGCATCACTAAGGATTATATTTCTTTCTTGGAATATTCCAACACACACGTTGATATGTTAACCGCAGGGGCCAAACCCGAATATGATTTTTTCATCTCCAAATACAACTATCCAGAGAATGTTGTCAAACTAACCGGATTCTGTCGTTTTGACCAACTTGGCAATTATAAAACTAAAAAACAAATCTTGGTTATGCCCACTTGGAGAGAATGGCTTTATATAAAATCTGAATTTGCATCTTCTGAATTTGCAAAACAATACATTTCTTTACTGACTTCTCCCGAAATCTACAAACACCTTGAGGATAATGATCTACAGCTCGTATTTTACCCTCATCACGAGCTCCAGAAATATATGGATATTGTTCAAAGACATTCGTTTGGAGAACGTATTGTGGTCGCAACTGAGGATTCCCACGATGTACAAACCCTCTTAAAAGAATCCATCCTCTTAATTACGGATTACTCAAGTGTGTTTTTTGATTTTGCCTATATGAGAAAACCCGTCATTTTCTTTCACTTTGACTATGAAAAATTCAGAAAGAATCATTATGCGGAAGGTTGGTTTGACTACAGTCATAGCTTTGGACCTGTTGTCAAAAACCAAGACGAACTTCTGGCTGCTTTGTTAAAATATATTGACAGCGATTTTGATATGGAGCCACAATATTCATCTTATGTGGAAGAATGTTTTCCTTTCAAGGACGACCATAATACAGAAAGAGTTTTTAATAGCATCGTTAAATTGAAGTCGTCACAGGATTGATTATCATAGTGCCTAAAATGTGGTAGTTTTTTGTTTTTACAATACTGAATAATCAATCACTTTATCAAGAACAAAATAGTTGCCAGCAAAACCTATTGACAACTCGCTAAATATAAATAAGTTAGACAAAATCAACAATATGTTTACTTGCAAAGTTTGTGGAAAGCAATTTGAATCTGAATTATACAAGGCACATGAGGTGCGTTTTGGTTGGGGAAACGAATTTGACTATGTCCATTGTCCTCATTGCAATTCTGTATATATCAAGGAGATTCCTGAAGATTTAGGCCGCTATTATTCTTCCGAATACTATTCTCTTCAAGACAGGGATGAATCTGAAGACAACTCGTTCCTTCGCAGAATAGCAAGAAAGTATTTGTTGAAATATCGTATTGATGGGAAAAATCCCATTGGGAAACTCATCTCGTTAAAAGAGAAAGAAGCGTTCCAGTGGATAGAACCAGGGTTGTTGAACTTCAACTCCTCTTTATTAGATATTGGATGTGGAACAGGACGGACAATTCTTAAATTGGCTAATAGTGGATTTACCAATGTCCAGGGTATAGATCCCTTCTTAGACCACGACATTGTCTATAATATAGGCAATCATTCCGTGAATATCTGGAAAAAAGAGGTCCAAGACGTGAAGGAAAAGTATGATGTGATAACGCTAACCAATGTGATGGAACATCTAACAGATCCACATACCGCATTCAATTCTTTTGCGAAAATAATGCATAGAAACAGTGTGTTGATTATGTATCTACCTGTAATGAGTGATTTTTCATGGTCACATTATGGTATTACCGCCCACCAGTTTTCAGACGTTCCGAGGCATCTTTTCATCTATTCGGTTGACGCGCTTCGAAATGTTGCCGCCAAGTATAATCTAAATATGGTGAAATGTAAAAGCTATTTTTATTACAAAATACTCTCCGATGTATATGGGAATATGGCGGACGATGTGAAACAAATGGATAAAAACACCTTGATTAAAGATTTGATAAGCAAGAATGATGCAGGGCACGTTTTTGCCTATTTCAAACTTTTTGAATAGCAATTCTCGGAAAATTTAGTTTGACATTGTTGTTATATCAATAATTTATAGTCTATAGCAAAAAAATCAGTCAGGCGCAAGCCAAATACAGCATTATCCTATTATTCTTAAACTTCGTAAACACTTAACAAACACTATCGTAAATATAATAACCACTATAGGGGCAACATACGAATAAAACTCAAAAAGATTTATGTGGTTAAAGATTGTTCGAAAACTATAAATGAACACCGGGTGAAAAATATAGATGTACAATGAGTCTTTTTCACCTATCTCAGAAAGCCAAGTTCTTTGATCTCTTTCATATGATAAAAAAAACAAGAACAAGCTTATCGTCAAAAAGAAGGTGCTGATATAGTGTTCCCTCACAGCAATTTTTCCAAGAGAGAGAAGAAGATCCCTTTCCAACAAAGATGTTATTGAAAATAGTACGATTCCTAGGAGTAGTAGCAATTTATACCTCTTTTGTTTGCCATTGTTATTTACCTTGGCTTTTATCATAGCTCCAATTGCAAAATAGGGCAGTCCGAGAAATAAGAAATTTCGAACTAAAAAAATAGATATATCTTTCCCTGACAATAAAAGCACTAAATGCGGTACCAACAACAATGGGGCTATAATAAATAGCAGCTTCCATTTGTCATACTTGTTGACAAAAAACACAATGAAAAGAACATATAAATATGCAAAAAGGTACCACAAATGATGACCAAACAAAGGGACATTGAGCACAAACATTTTTATCAATCTTTTGACTGATGGCATCCAAAGATGGCCACCATTGCTGAAATAATAAACTATTTCGTCAAAAACAAGATAAAAAAGGGTAGTCCACAACAATATCTTACCTATATGTATAATATTCCGCTTTAACCTTTCAGGAATGATTCTTCCTTGCTCTTTATCAAACAAAAGATATCCGGAAATTATAAAAAAACAGGGGACCGCACATCGTGTTAAAGGGAGAAATTCCTGATAAAACTGCCAGTCAATAGTATGTATAAAAACAATCAGACAAGCACAAAAGAATTTCAAGATATCGATTGAGTAATTACGGCCGCTCATAGATTAGATCGATAATTTATAATTTTAGCAACCCTTTTGTAACATTCTTACGAAACTGTATGAGTTTCCATCCTTTTTGGGGTGAACCAGAAAGTGTGTGTCCTATGCAAAGCAGAATGGATGCCGCCCATTTTATTCCTTCCGAGAAAAGCCGCTTTGCGTATTTAGTCTTACTGATGCTCAAAGTCCTCATCCGCTCGCTTTTCCCAATGGAGTATGTCAATCGGTCAAAATAATCCTTGCTGAGTTTTTTCTCGGGAATAAGATGATAGAGGATAGCCATCGGGAGATAGTAGAAACGCATTTCCAAGGAGGTCATCTTGTCAAAAATGTCCTTTTCCTCAGCTCCTACAAGGCTGTCTCCCTTGCGGCCCAACTCCACATTAAACAATCCCACTTTTTCAAAAACAGAAGCCCTGTAGGCCGCGTTGCCGCCCCCGGGATAGTCATTCTTCGGAAACTCTTTAACCTTGTCGCCCAAATACTTATACCCAGTAATCAGCGCTTTGGTGAAATGCGACATCCAATCGGGCTCCTCTGTTTCATATTTTGGGATAATAGGTCCGCCCGCCGCATCAATTTCCGAATGCTGCTTGAAAAAGTCGGCGTATGTTTGCAAATATTCTTTGTTGACTAAGGCATCGTCATCCACATAAACCAAAATCTCTCCTTTACTTTCCTTTATACCTCGATTTCGAGCGTGTGAAAGGCCCTGATTGGTCTCCAAGAAATAACGAAGCGTCACCTCGGGAAAGTCTTGTACAAGACGGTCGCATTCCCCACGGGTATTGTCCGTACAATTATTGTCCACCAAAACAATCTCGTATTGGCTGGGAGACAAGGTGTTTTCAGCCAAACTTTTTAGTACATTGTAGATATACTTTTCGCGGTTATAGGTGCAGATTATGACGGAGAGCATGATTTTATTCAAAATACGGTTGTAGGAAATCTTTTAATGGTTGAATGGCGGAGCAATCCATATTCCAATGATCTGTGTTGAGAAAATTCCTATTCTTGTCTTTAATGAGTTCTTTTTCTTTTTTTGTGTTGCCTAATAGCGTTTCAAGGTAACAATAGACCTCTGATTTTCGTGCAGGAATAGTTAATGGTTGATTTCTGCCCTCTATTATTTTTGTTTTTAGACAAGTTGTATATAATTCCCAACAATCCACTACAGGTTGGTTTTTAGGATTTATGCATTTCATCAATAAATCTTCAACTGCCCCATAGTTTTGGTTATCGGGGAAAAGGAATAACTCGAATTCCAATACAAACTCCTCTTTCCATCTCAACAATTCTTTTCTGCGCTGTTTAACATCGTTGTCTGCATCAAATATTACAAGATTGACACCACCATTGTCCGAATGATACCTCATCTGTTGCCGAAAGGCCTCCCCTTTCCCCGAATCAGATTGTATTGTCGTCCAACCGTCCGTTTTCATCAATTCTTCCTTTTTTAATGAATATCCGAACCAATGCTTGACCACTTGCCTTATGAGTTGGATATCGGAATCCCCTTCAACTAATATTAGAATCGGTCGCTTCATACTATCTGATTTCATTTTCGTTATTTAAAGCATCTCTTAGTCCGTCATAACCAAGACGATAGGATTGGAAGCCCCGCAAAGCAGTCTTCTTAATCATATAAACAGCAATATCGTTTTGAAATTCCTCTCGATCTCGGAGTACTTTCTGTAAAGAGACAAGTTCCTCCCAACTATGGGTGGTGATAAAAAGTTGATTATCACTTTTCTGTGCTGATTCAAATAGGGTTTCCCATAATATGGAATAAGAAGAATAATGTATCCCGTTTTCAATCTCATCAATCAAGACAACAGAATTATGATAGGCAATGGTGTTTGAGATAATAGTAATAAATTTTTTCATACCATCTCCCGCCACATTTGAAAGCATCAGTTTGTCAAGTCCTTTCTTTCCAAGGTATAATCCATCTGGAAGCAAATTGAAAGATTCAATATCTGAATCAAATTTGGAAATCAAAGCTAGCAAATAATCAGATCTCTTCTCTTTCACGATCTTTGAGACTGCCTCTATATAGTTTGTCTTAGAATTGTCAGAGTGGAGATAGGTGGCATATATTTCTTCAAAATATTGATTGTCAATGGAGGGCACTATTGTTCCATTGGCTAAAAAGTCAAGTTTACTCTGGTAATTATCTTTCTCTTTTCCAGGATACTTCTCGTAAAAATCAAGCAGGAGGCCAATCATAGACTGAAGCGCGCCTGTGTTGACTGTTTTTGTAGAAGTGGCTAGATCAGAAATTGTCTGAGTTAAAGGAGATAAAGTTAAACCACGCTCATATTCATTGGAAAAGACTAACCTCACGCTGGGATGAAGTTGAGTATCCATATTGTAAAATAAATACTTTAAATTTGATAGAGACTGCGGGTCTATATCCCGAAACATGTTGATTTTAAGCGGCAATTGTGAATTTGACATTCCCGTAGTTAGGAATATAGACTCCAAAATTGAACTTTTCCCAACATTATTCTTACCAATTAAAACATTGATCCTGCTACAATCAGAAATCTCAAGAGAATCTATTCCTCTGAAATTTTCTATTTTAATGGTGTTAATTGTTTGCATAACAGTTGTCGTTAAGAATTACATTTTTTTGTTTTGCGATAATACACGAAAAGAGTTCCCGTCACTGCCAACACAAAGAAGATGGAGGAGATTAAGGAAATCTTATCCAATTTGTGCATCAGCGGGGCTTCGTTTTTGAACTCAATCTTGTGTTCTCCGGCAGGAATCACCATCGCGCGCAGAATGTAGTTGGCGCGGAAATAGTCGGCTGGCTTGCCATCGATGTAAGCACGCCAGTCGGGCGCGTAATAAACCTCGGAAAAGACCGCCAACTGATCCTTCGACGTCTTGGTCTTATAGACCACATAGTCGGGATTATAGGGCTTCTGATGCTCCATCACGATAACAGAGTTGCTGTCGCGTTCCAAGTTCTTGCCCTGTACCATCGAAGCAAAACGCTTGTCGATAATGGCCGTGTCGGCCGGATTCAACTCATTCAACGCCAGAATCTCCGCATTGGGGTCCTCCACCAACTGGTATTGGTCAACAAACCAAGCGTTGCCTAATGCGTCTGGATTACGCTGCACCTGAGCTTGCCCATTTTGTCCGGGAACCACCACATAACGGGCGTTCAGCATATTGAGCACATTGGTATTAATGTGACGGGAAAGATAAAAATCAATGAGATCCTGATAACGACGTAATTTTGCGGCACTATAGCCACCAATCTGATGATGGTACGCAGAAGGATAGGAATCGTTGAAGGTGTTGACTGACAAGTCGAAAACACGATAATCCTCATCCTTGAACTGGGCCGCATACTGATCCAGCATCTGGTCGGTCTCGGAAGGTCTCAGCTTAACCCGTTTTTCGGTGATGAAATTGGAGTCGTTAAGATAACGGCGGTCCACACCCCAGAGGTCAAACAGCACCAGGCAGGCCAAGATACCGATAATAATACCCGATTGTTTGATGGCTTTATTGATATAAAGCCACAAGCTAACAGCGGCAAACAGAATCAGTATCACTGAGCGCCAGGAATCCGACATAAAGAGAGCCTTACGGTCTTTGACAAGCACATCCTGTATCGTATCCCATTGGGCTCCATATTGGGCGGCCATCTGCACATCGCTGGCACCGGAGAATGATACACTTCCGGAAAAGACCATCAGCAGCAGGATAAAGCCTGCCGTTATGCCCGTGGAGATATAGAGCCCGAGATTCAACTTCTTCTTATCGACAGGGTTCTCTTTATCGAAAATGGTTTTCAACGCCAACACCGCCATAATGACCATCGTGACGTTTGCTATCACAAGACTCATCGAAGGGGTGCGGAACTTGTTGTAAAGTGGTAGATGGTCGAACAGAAAACTGTTGAAGCCCATCAGATTTTTACCCCACGACATCAAAATGGCCAAAATTGTGGCTAAAAGGATCCACCAACGTTCAGGCCCTTTCACCACAAAGAGACCCAACACGAACAGGAAGATGATGATGGCACCGAAATAGACCGGTCCTGAGGTGAAGGGTTGGTCACCCCAATAAAGCGGCGCCCTTTTCTGGCGGAAGTTCTTGTAGAATTCGGAATCGGTGCCGACAGTCTCGCCAGAACCGCCACCGTATGCACCCGGCACAAGCAGAGTATAGGTTTCGCCTTTGCCATAGCTCCAGCTGTAGGCATAATCAATATCCAAACCATTGGAGGCTGCAATGGATTTAGGCTCACCATCCTTATACAAATCCTCAGGGGTAACCGTGATTTCAGAACCTCCTCGCATCGTGTATTTTACATATTCCTGATTGATGAACAACTGGCGGGCATTCGCTCCAACAGCAAATCCTGCTCCTATCAGCATTACACCAACTCCAATTAGCAGCGGCTTAAAGGTTTTGTCTTTAATGGCATAGATCAAATAGACCAGGCCAAGAATAAGACCTATAATCATCGTATAGTATGTGATTTGAATGTGGTTGCATCCTATCTGAATACCTAAAGCGGTAGCGAACAATATACCTCCCAAGAGATATTTTTTTCTTTGTAAAATTAACAGCATCCCACTGATAATAGGCGCCATCATAGACATTGCGTATGCTTTGGAAATATGCCCTGCCTCAATGATGATTATGTTATAACTTCCCAAACCGAAAGCCAAAGCACCTAGCAGGCTAAGCCACGGGGACAATCCCATTGCCAACAACGCCACATAAAAGCCAAGCAGATAAAGAAACAAAACACCCACATTACCATCGAGCTTTAAAGGGAAAAAGCCCAAACAATACTGCATTTTATTGAATATAGACTTTGATGGACGAGATGTCACCTGATAAGATGGCATACCACTAAACATAGAACTGGTCCAATTGGTATATTCTCCCGTCTTTTCGTGAAAATCGAGTTGTTCTTTGGCCATAGCCTGCCATTTCAGCGTATCACCTTGTTGGATAACCTTGCCGTCGAATGCGGGGGCCATATAGATGGCAGCAATCAGAAAGAAAAACAGAACAATACCACCGTGAATTAAAGTTTTCTTGAGGATAGGTTTCATATTTTCAATTTTTATTATTCTCTATATTTTGAAGGCTGCAAAAGTACGAAAAAAAACAAGTGATTATTTGTTCAGGTAATGTGGTCAACACTCATCTCTCAAACGGGACAAACGTTCGCACACCATCTGCCAATAGGCCTCTTGGTAGTCTTTGGGAAGAAAAGATTGATTTATGGTTGGCAACCATTCCGGGACTCTTCGTTGGAATCTCCGGAATATGTTGGCAATTACCTTGTCAGGAATGTCGGCTTTTTGCATCGCTTGTACAAAATCTGCCGCTTTGATCTTCCTTTTCCTCGCATTGAGCGTCAAAGCTAATTCCTCTTGGTCAACTGGATTCACCAACACCACATTCAACAAATCGTAAGCGGGAGTCAGGCGGAATCCTTCGCCTGTGGGGTTATATAGCGCGAAGTTTTTGAGGTGCATATCGTTGTTTCCCGTCAACCAGCAGAAAATCAGCAGTTCGTAATAGCGCGTCAGGTCCATTTCAGGGAGGGAGGAGTACTCACGAATCACTTTCGCCACCTGCTCGTATGAGCTTTTGTATTTGTACTCCGTCGTGCGCTTCGATAGTTGGCAAAAGTCTTCCATAGCGATTTTTTCGCCTGAAGGAAGCCGGTCGATGCGGCGGGTGATGTAGCATAATTCGCCATCTCTCATCCGAATGAGGGAATGAGGTACCACCGAAATGCCGAACTGTTCAGCTAGACACATTGTAAGCTGCTCCACTTCGGGCAAATATGGGAACATATCGGTTTGAGGTTTAAGAATGAACCCGCCCCAAAGTCCTACGATGGTCAGGCGACTATTTCCTTTCTGTTCGTTAAGGTGTAGCGAGATTTTGGGCTGGACTCCTGTCAGCGTTGTCTGGCTCTTTATGATTTCCGCTGCCAACGCATCCATATCCGCTCGCGTGTAGTCAAAGGTCGGGGCAGGGGAGACGCCAAAAAACTTCCGGGCGCAGGAATCGTGGAAATCCTGTTCACTAGCCCCCAATTCTTTATTGCAATACAGACACTTACTCATCTTCTTCTAGAATTTCAACAACACTTAATGCACCGATACAGTCTTTGCAACAAAGCAGCAACAGCGACATCCTGTCCAGTCTGCTGATGTCTGTGTTCCGTAACGCTACATCCAATAGCCACCCTTCGGGAATCAGACCATCGAATGCCGGAAAAAGTACGGGACTTCCGTATGCAAGGTTCGATAGTGGCATTGTCAAGCTGACAGGCTGTGGGTTGCCAGACAACAAATACTCAGGCAGATACTCAAAGCGGTATCCTGTGTCGGCTTCGGTTAGAATACCTGCCAATTGGTTCTTATAAAAGATATTAGCTCTGCGCATGTTCTCTCTTTTGGGGTGCTAATTCATAATCAAAAAGGTTGAGAACTTTATTCACCATATCTATCCGTTGTGAAGTTTTGCCCTGTTCCAGTTCACGGACAAAAAACAGACTGACGCCAGAGCGATAGGCCAAGTCCTCTTGTGTAAGGCCGTATTTTTTGCGTAATTCCTTTACGCACAATGATAATCGTGTCTTCATAAAATTATATGATTTCGTCTGCAAAAATACACTTTTTTTGGATATTATATGTTTTTTCATATAATTTATTTGTTATATTCAAAATTATATGTTTTTCCATATAGTATGGGTTTTGACGGAATGTTACACGTCTTGATGCAAAAAATCATTATCTTTGCACTTTCAAACTATCATCCTATGAAAATCATCATTCTCGGAACAGCTTACCCCTACCGCGGCGGACTGGCGGCATTCAACGAACGGCTCGCCTATGAATACCAAAACCAAGGACACGAGGTGGAAATCTACACCTTCACCCACCAATACCCGGATTTTCTGTTTCCCGGTAAAACCCAATACAGCACAGAACCCGCGCCCGAAGGACTGAAAATTGTACGCAAAGTACACTCCTACAATCCGTTCAACTGGATTAAGGTGGGACGCGAAATCAAACGCAAGAGACCGGACGTGATGATCACCAAGTTCTGGCTGCCCTTTATGGCGCCCTGCTTCGGCACCATCGCCCGCATCGTGCGGCGCAACAAACACACCCGGCTCATATCCATTCTCGACAACGTCATTCCCCACGAGCACCGCATCGGCGACAAGATGTTCGTGCGCTACTTCATCCGCCCCACCGACGGCTTCGTGGCGATGTCGAAATCCGTGCTGGCCGATTTGCGGCTGTTCTCAGCCGACAAACCCGCCGTCTTCAGCCCGCACCCGCTCTACGACCACTACGGGAAAAGGCTTCCCCGCGAAGAGGCTCTATCACTGCTGAAACTCTCCCCTGATTCCCGCTATGTGCTCTTTTTCGGCTTTATCCGGGGCTACAAAGGTCTGGACCTTCTGCTGGAAGCATTCGCCGACAACCGCCTGAAAGAGGACAACGCCAAACTCATCGTGGCTGGCGAATTTTACGGAGACTCAGAACCTTATCTCAAACAAATCAAAGATTTACAGATAGAAGACCGCATAGTGCTCTGCACCGATTTCATCCCCGACAGCGAGGTAAACCGCTACTTCAGCGCTGCCGACATCGTGGCACAGCCCTACAAAACCGCCACCCAAAGCGGCGTAACCCAGATTGCCTTCCACTTCGAGAAACCGATGCTCGTGACCAACGTGGGCGGCCTGCCCGAAATCGTGCCCGACGGCCGAATCGGCTATGTGACGGAGCCCGACCCGAAACAGATTGCCGACGCTCTGCACCGCTTCTTCGCGGAAAACAAACAGGCGGAATTCGAACGGAATGTGGTGGAAGAAAAGAAGCTATACGCGTGGTCGGAATTCATAGCATCCATTGAAAAAGTAATGCAATAAACAGTGTGAATATCTCTTTTCAGGTATCACTCTGGTGAAACAAGTATTTGTATATTTTTGTAGTCCAATTTATTGAATTATTCAGGAGATAATTTCTGAAGAAAAGCAAAAACCTGGGATTTTATTTCTTGCAAATACAAATAAATATAACATAAAGTTATGATCATTCGCAGTAAAACCCCTCTCCGATTAGGCCTGGCCGGCGGCGGCACCGACGTCTCCCCGTTCTCCGACATCTACGGGGGCGCCATCCTCAACGCCACCGTCAATATGTACGCCTACACCACTCTTGAGCCTTTGGACAACGGACAAATCGTGTTCGAGAACCCGGCCAAGGAAGAGCTGGGGGAAAACCTGACGGCAACCGACGAGCTGACACCAGAAGGCTACTTCATCCTCCACAAGGGTGTCTATAACCGCATCGTCAAACAGTTCACCCACAAGCCGCTGTCATTCAAGATGAGCACCTTCGTGGACGCGCCTCCCGGCTCGGGCCTCGGCACCTCCTCCACCCTCGTGGTCTCCATCCTCGGCGCCTTCGTGGAGTGGCTGAAACTGCCGCTGGGCGAGTACGACATCGCGAAGTTAGCCTACGAGATAGAACGCATCGACCTGCAGATGGCCGGCGGCAAACAGGACCAGTACGCCGCCACCTTCGGGGGCTTCAACTATATGGAGTTCCTCGGCGACAACGTGATTGTCAACCCCCTGCGCATCCGCCAACGATACCTCGACGAACTGGCCCACAACCTCGTGCTTTACCACACCGCCACCAGCCACGTCTCCGCCAAAATCATCGAGGAACAGCAGAAAAACGTCCAAAACAAAAAGCAGAAGTCCATCGACGCAATGCTGGCCCTCAAGGAACAGGCCTTCCGGATGAAAGAGGTGCTGCTGAAAGGCGACCTCGACGCCATCGGGAAAATCCTCGACGAAGGCTGGCACCACAAGAAACAGATGGCCGACAGCATCACCAACCCCTTCATCGACGAGGTGTACGCCGCTGCCATCACCGCTGGCGCCACCGGTGGCAAAATTTCCGGCGCGGGCGGCGGCGGCTTTATGTTCTTCTACTGCCCCTCCAACACCCGCTACCGCGTCATCGACAGCCTCGCCCAGTTCGGCGGCCAGTCGAAACGCTATGAGTTTGTCACCGAAGGCCTCAAAACCTGGACGATGTAAGAATTGAGAATTGAGAATGGAGAATTGAGAATGATTGGCATTAATGTAAATAAAGAAGCAATTATTTTGGCTGGCGGGTTCGGCACCCGGCTGCAAGGCGTGGTCAAAGACCTGCCCAAACCGATGGCACCCATCAACGGGCGGCCCTTTTTGACCTATATCTTAGATTATCTGATAGAGTATCAATATGATAAAGTAATCCTTTCCGTGGGCTATCTGCACGAAAAGATTGAGGAGTACTTTGGCAGACAGTACAAAAGCCTGGCCTTAGACTACGCCGTGGAGACCGAGCCTCTGGGCACGGGCGGCGGCATCCTGAACGCTATGTCGAAGTGTACCGCCGACAATGTGCTTGTCATCAACGGCGACACCCTGTTCAAGGTGGACCTCAACCGGTTCGAGCGGTTCCACCTCGAGAAACAGGGCCTGCTCTCCATCGTGCTGCGCGAGGTGGACGACACGTCACGCTACGGCAGCGTGGCCATCGGTAACGACAATATGATCGTTCTGTTCTCCGAAAAGGAATCGTCGGAAGGCAGCGGACTTATCAACGGGGGCGTCTATCTCATCAACAAGAAACTGTTCGAGAAACACCCACAGCCCAAGAAATTCTCATTCGAGAAAGACCTGATGACCAAATTCTATACCCAAGAACTCTTCTTCGCAATGCCCTCCGACGGCTATTTCATCGACATCGGCATTCCGAAGGACTATGCACGGGCACAAGAGGAGTTGAGCTAAAGCGCAGTGTCGGGCTAATACCCGAACACCTTGGCCGTTTCCTTCATTTTCTCACGCACGGGCACGTCGAAGGGACAGCGTTCCTCGCACTGTCCGCATCCCACACATTCTGAGGCGTGGTGCTCCAACGCCTTGTACTCGGCTGCCAGCTCGTCGGTCACCTTGCCGGCCTGCTGGGCCTTGTCCATCAGCTGGTTGACCTTGGCTATGTCAATGCCCACCGGACAGGGAGCGCAGTGTTTGCAGTAGGTGCAGTCGCCCTTGCAGCCTTCGGCTTGCGCCGTGGCCTTGTTGAGCGCCGCGTTGTAATCCTTCTCCTCGTCAGTAGCCTTGAGATAGTGCAGGTACTCGTCCACCTTGGAAGCGTTGTCGATGCTGCACAAAGCGGTAGCCACACAGGGCTTGGCCAGCACGTAGGCGAAACACTGCTCGCGGGTGAGGGCCGTCTTCAACGGTGATTTCTCCGCATCTAACAGACGGTCGCCGCCGCCGAAGGTCTTCATCACCGTGATGGCGATGTTGTGCTGGGCACAGTAGTCGTACAGTTCCACCCGCACAGGGTCGATGCCCGGCAGCATATTGTCAAACGTAGCGGGGTCCCAAGGGCTCTTGCCTGACAGCACGCGATCGAAGGCGGGGTTTAGGCTGAACATAATGACCTCCACAAGCCCGCTCTTGGCGATGGCGAGGGCCACTTCCGCATTGTGGCTGCTCACACCGATGTGCTTGATCTTGCCCTGCGCTTTCAGGTCCTTGACATATTGCAGGTAGTCACTGCCCTGCACGGCCTCCCATTCTTCCATCTTGTCGAAAATATGCATCATACCGATGTCAATATAGTCGGTATTGAGGCGTTTCAGCAGGTCTTCAAAGCCTGTTTTGCATTTTTCAATATCGCGGGTGCGTTCGTAGCTTTCACCATTCCACCAGCAGCCGATATGGCCCTGGATAATCATCTCTTCGCGGCGGTTGCCGAGGCCGTAGCCGATATTGCTGCGCACCTTGGGATTGGCGTCGTATATGTCCATATAGTTCATCCCGTGGTCAAGGGCGCAGGTCACGAGCTCACGGGAGGTGGCGGAATCAATATCCTCGAAGCCGCCGCAGCCGAGGCCAATCACACCCACCCGCAGTCCAGTGCTGCCCAACGTACGGTACTCCATGTCAGGATTTTCAACGAATCCTTTTTTCTGGTTACAGGAAATGACTATGAGGGCCATACAAAGGAAGAAAAGGCCCTTGAGAAAAAGGTGGTACTGTTTTTTCATAGTATTAATATTAGTTGATTATTTAGGTGCAAAAATACAAAAAAAACACTCGTTTGCAATCTTAGCATTTTCAGGTTTGAATAAGGCAACATACAAAAAGCCGACAGACCAGATGGCCCGTCGGCTTGTATTGCACATTTGCTCGTAATCTTATTTCTTAATCAGTTTGCCCAAAAGGCCACCCAGCAGCTTACCGCCCACAGAACCGGTGTTAGAGGAGGCAGCGCCGCCACCCAGCAGACCACCCAGCAGATTGCCGAGGTTGCCCACAGCGTTGCCACCGTTCTTGCCAAGAATAGAGAGCAAATTCGGGGCGATGGAAGCCAGGATGTTGGACACCTGGTCGTTGGTGGTGTTGGTTTGGGAGGAGAGGCCGGAAATCGTCGAATTGAGATTGTTGCCGAAGATTTTGCCGAGAATCTTCATACCATCCTCAATGTTGATGTTGAAGCCTTGGCCTGCGTGATTGCCCAACGCCTGAGCCAAAGCCGCAGCACCAGCGGAAGTGGAGGCATTTTGCTGCATTTTAGCCAAGAACTTGGGAATGGCCGCCTTGATGACCGAAATGATTTTACTGGGGTCGATGTTGAATTTCTTGCTGATCTCACCAATCATATTGTTGCCAGTGAGAGAGGAGATAATATTTGCCAAATCCATAATAATAGTGTTTTGAGTTATACAATTAAATTAGAATACAATTAGCGGTGCAAAAATAATTTTTTTTATAATATCCTATCTTGTTTCTTCAGAAAAAAACGAGTTTTCTTAAAAAAATCACCTCATCATCCCCATCATCTTATACACCAAGCAGGCTGCCAGCACGTCGCTAACCACGTTGCCCTCCCGCGGGCAGAGTTCCACCACATCGAAGCCCACCACCCTTCTGGCGCGAAACACCTTTTCCAGCAGGTTGAGCGTGGGATACCACTGCAGTCCACCGGGCAGAGGCGTGCCCGTGGCCGGCAATATCGAAGGGTCGAGGCCATCCAGGTCGAAGGAGATGTACACATTGCCGGTCAGGCGTTCCACAACCTCATCTTCCCATCCCGTGCGCCCCACGATGTTGTGGGCGTAAAAGATGTTCTCAGGCACGATGTTACACTGTTCCTCCTCGCAGACGCTACGAATGCCGACCTGCACCACGCGGGCGCACTCCTGGGCACGGCGCATCACACAGGCGTGGTTGTAGGGCGACCCGTGATACTCGTCGCGCAAATCGGCGTGCGCGTCAATCTGCAGAACGGTAAGGTCGGGATAACGCTCGCTCATTGCGCGGATGGCACCCACCGACACGGAATGCTCGCCCCCCACCATCGCCACGCACTTGCCCATATCAAGAAAATGAGACACGCGCCCATACACCGACTTCACCATCGCCTCTGGAGTCGAGAGGTCATATTCGTGATGATCTGTATAGACACCCGCCTTAGAGGCATCTATATCATACTGTATATCATATAATTCCAAACTGTCGGAGGCATCCAGGATGGCTTGCGGGCCCTTGTCGGCGCCCTTCACGAAAGTGCTGGTGCCATCGTAAGGCACACTCAACAGGACATAGGCGGCGTTCTCCAACTGCAGGAATTCGTCGTCCATATCCAAAAAATGGTCCATTCTTTTTATCATTGTTTCAGTTCTTTGGCTAAAAACTTGGCCGTGAATCCGACCTTTTTCTTGACAATCTGCTCGGGAGTGCCCGTAGCCACGACTTCGCCACCGGCGCGTCCGCCATCCGGCCCCATATCAATAATCCAGTCGGCCATCTTGATCACATCCATATTGTGCTCGATGACGATGACGGTGTTGCCGCGCTCCACCAGTTGGTTGAGCACATCGAGCAGGATGGCGATGTCGTGGAAATGGAGGCCCGTGGTGGGCTCATCCAGGATGTAGAGCGTGCGGCCCGTCTCCTTTCGCGACAACTCGGCGGCCAGTTTCACGCGCTGCGCCTCACCGCCCGAGAGCGTGGTGGAGGACTGTCCCAGCCGCAGATAGCCGAGGCCCACCTCGGCCATTGTGCGCAACGGATTCACAATGGAGGGCACATTCTCGAAGAACTCGATGGCGTGCTCAATGTCCATCTCCAGCACATCGTTGATGGACTTGCCCTTGTAGCGCACTTCCAGGGTCTCGTCGTTATAGCGTTTGCCGCCGCATTTTTCGCAGGTCACATAGACATCGGGAAGGAAGTTCATCTCGATAGTCTGCACGCCGGCTCCTTTGCACTCCTCGCAGCGACCACCCGACACGTTGAACGAGAAGCGGCCCGGCTTGTATCCGCGGATTTTCGACTCGGGCAGCTCGGCGAAGAGCTTGCGGATGTCGTCGAACACACCCACGTAGGTCACAGGGTTGGAACGGGGCGTGCGCCCGATGGGCTGCTGGTCGATTTCAATGACCTTGTCGATGTGCTCCAGCCCCAAAATCTCCGTATAGGGTTTGGGTTTCTTTTCGGAGTGGTAGATATGCTGGTTGAGGATGGGGAACAGGGTGTCGTTGATGAGGGTGGATTTGCCGCTGCCCGAGACCCCGGTAATGCAGATGAAGGTGCCCAGCGGGAAATCGACCGTCACATCTTTGAGGTTGTTGCCGGTGGCGCCGATGAGCGTGAGCATCTCGCCCGTGCCGGGGCGGCGCTTCTTGGGAACCACAATTTTCTTGCGTCCAGTCAGGTAGTCGGCGGTGAGCGAGTCGGCTTTCAAAATCTCGTCGTAGGTACCGCACGCCATTACCCGGCCACCATTTTCGCCCGCGTAGGGGCCCACATCAACAATATAGTCGGCGGCCTCCATCATATCGCGGTCGTGTTCCACGACAATGACACTGTTGCCCAGGTCACGCAACTCCTTGAGAGACTGGATGAGCATCTGGTTGTCGCGCTGGTGCAGACCAATGCTGGGCTCATCGAGAATATACATCACGTTGACAAGCTGCGAGCTGATTTGCGTGGCTAAACGGATGCGCTGCGCTTCACCGCCCGAGAGTGAAGCCGCGGAACGGTCAAGCGACAGGTACTGGATACCCACGTCGCACAGGAACTGCAGACGGAAGGATATTTCGCGCAAGATTTCAGTGGCGATGCGGTTCTGGGCATCGGTCAGATGCTTGGGTAGATTTTTTATCCACACGGCCAGATCCGAGATGTCCATCCGCGACAGTTCGGCGATATTCTTGCCGGCGAGGCGGAAATGCAGCGACTCCTTCTTGAGGCGCGTGCCGCCGCAATGCGGACAGGGCACCGTGTTGATGAACTGGTTGACCCACTTGCGCAAAGAGGCCGGCATCGTGTCGGCATTGAGATTCTGGATATAGTTGATGACGCCTTCAAAACTCTTCTTGATGGGAGCAAGACCTGAATACTCGCGCTGCACGTGGAGCAGCTCCGGCGAGCCGTAGAGCACCATATTGAGGTTCTGCTCCGACAAGTCGCGGATTGGATCCGACAAAGAGAAATGATACTTGGCGGCCAATGCGTCCAACTCCCGGAACAGCATCGTGTTTTTATACTCTCCGATAGCCACAATACCACCCTTCTTGATGGACTTCGACGGGTCGGGGATAATCTTTTCAAGGTCGATTTCGGAGACTATGCCGAGGCCGTTGCAATGCTCGCAAGCCCCGTAGGGCGAATTGAACGAGAAGGTGTTGGGCTCGGGCTCCGGATAAGACAATCCCGTGGAGGGACACATCAGGAACTTGCTGTAATTCTTCACCTCATCCTTGTCGTTGTCGATGACCATTATGGCGCCTTTGCCATATTTCATCGCGATGTGCACGCTGTTGGCGAGGCGCACCTGCGAATACTTCGACACGTTGAGCGTGTCGATGGCCAGCTCGATATCGTGAATCTTGTAGCGGTCCAACTGCAGATTGAGGAGCAGTTTACGCATCACGCCGTCCACGCGCACGCGCGTGAAGCCCTGCTTGCGAAGGTTCTCGAACAACTCTTTATAATGCCCCTTGCGGCGCTTCACCACCGGGGAGAGGATAGAGATGTAGCAGCCGTCATAACGGCTCATAATCAAATCGATAAGCTCTTTTTCAGTGTAGTGAACCATCTTCTCGCCCGTGTTGTAGGAGAAGGCCTCGGCCACGCGGGCATAGAGCAGACGCATAAAGTCGTACACCTCGGTGATAGTGCCCACCGTGGAGCGGGGATTTTTGTTGACGGTCTTCTGCTCGATGGAGATTACCGGGTTAAGACCGGTGATGCGGTCCACATCCGGATGTTCGAGGTTGCCGATGAACTGGCGGGCATACGCGGAAAAGGTGTCCATATAGCGGCGTTGACCCTCCGCATAGATGGTGTCGAAAGCCAGCGACGACTTGCCGCTGCCGCTGAGTCCGGTGATCACCACCAGCTTCTGCTGCGGTATCGTCAGGGATATGTCCTTGAGATTGTTCTCGCGCGCACCGGTCACGACAAGTTCATCTTCGGCAAAAATATTATCCTCCATATAGTTAACGATTTTTGGCCTCTTCTGAAAAAGAGGGCACAAAGGTACGAAAAATTTATCAGTTTCTACTGTATGCCCACCATCTGCTCACCCAATTTGCATGTAAGCAGTGGTTTGTATTCAGGTCCCTCTTTATGGAGGAAACTTTGGAAGAGGGTCAGTTCGTGGACGGGCACGCTTTGCGAGAAGGTCGGTGTCAGGGCATCCACCCGTTTCCAGAACCGCGATTTGTCCACCACCCCTTTCACGCGCCCCAGCGTGATGTGGGGCACAAAATTGCCGTAGTTCGCCTCCACGCCCAGGGCCAGAAGGCGCGGTTCCAGCCGGTCGAAGAGCTGGCGGAAAGGCTGGAACTCCTCAAAGCCCAGCCATAGCACCTCCGGCTTGTAACGGCTACCGAAGGCTCCCATCTTATTGAGTTCCAACGAAAACGGTGCACTCTCGGCACACACCTGCCGCAAAGCCTCGCGGATGCCCTCCACCCTATCGGGCGGCGTGGCTCCGATGAAACGCAATGTGAGATGGCGAATCGCGGGCTGCACCCACACAACGTCATCGTGGCGCAGTTCCTGTTGCAACTGCGCCACGAGACGGGTGTATGATTCATCCAAAGTGACTTTGGTGGCAATGAACAATCTCTTCATTACTCACCTTTGAGGTTCTGATTGTGGAAACGGAGCAACTTGTTCCAAAGATGCACACGTTCGGGACCAATCACGTTGTGATCGTATGCGGTGTAGGGGAAGTATTCAATCTCCACACCGTCGGTCACGGCCTGGCGCATCAGCTCCAGAGTGTGCTGCCACACCACGGTATGGTCCTGACAGCCGTGCATCACCAGCAACGGACACTTCACGTTTTTGATCTTGGGGATAAGGTTGGCGTTGGCATAGCCTTCGGGATTCTCCTGGGGCGTGTCCATATAGCGTTCGCCGTACATCACCTCATACCATTCCCAGTTGACCACGGGACCGCCACAGGAGGCCGCGCGGAACGCCTCGGGATGCTGCGTGATCAGCGAGAGCGTCATAAAACCGCCGTAGCTCCAGCCATCCAGACCGATGCGCTCGGAATCCACGTATGGCAGCTTCTTCAGATATTCAACGCCACACATCTGGTCTTCCACCTCCTTGACACCCAAGTTACGGTGGATACACTTCTCGAACTCGGCGCCACGGTTCTGCGTGCCGCGATTGTCGAGCGTGAAGACCACATACCCCTGCTGCGCCATAAACTCCAAGAAGACGCCGCCGGAGATGAAGGTGTTGGTAACCAGCTGCGAATGCGGGCCGCCATAGACATAGATGAGGCAAGGATACTTCTTACTGGGGTCCATATTGGGCGGGGTAATCATACGGCACCATAGCGTATCGCCCACGCGGTTGCGGATGGGGAATATCGTGGTGGTGCCCATCGCACAATCCTTGTAGGGATTCTTAGATGTGAGGATGGTCTTCGTGGTCTTGCCCTGGTTGTTCACCACCGAGATGACACGCGGTGTAGTGATGTTGGTGAAATAATCCACGAAGTAGGTCATCTTGTCGTTGAACAGTGGGGTGTGCGTGCCATCAGCGGAGGCCAAACGGGTAATCTTGCCATCGGCGAGAGAGGCCTTGCACACATACTGGTTGACGGGTTTCTCCTGCGGGGCGATGGTAAAATAGACGTATTGCTCCTTCTCGTCCTTACCGCAATACTCCACAATGTCGAAACAACCATCCACGACTTTCTTGAAGGACCTGCAGTCGTGCATATACAGATACAAATGCTTCCAGCCGTCGCGATCACTGAACCAGAGGAAATCGCCGTTTTTCATAAAAATCATGCGTTGAGTCGGCTCCACGTAGCGACTGTCGCTCTCCTCAATGAGGACCCTCAGTTTTTGTCCGGTCAGGAGGTCATAGCGGATGAGCTTGGAGTGGTTCTGCTCGCGGTTGAGGTGCGTGATGTAGATGTATTGCTCATCAGGAGAGAAGGTAACATTGGTAAGGAACTCGCCGTCAGCCTTGTCGGTTTTGACGTAGTGGTAAACAGGCTTGCCCGCCTTGGCCGACTGGGCCACGTCGAAGATGCCGAGGGTGACCACGTGGGAATTGCGGCCGGCCATCGGGTACTTGATGTTCTCCACCGTCGCAATGGGCGTGGCGGTGTTCACCAGCGGATAGTCCTCCACCATACTCTCATCCATACGGTAGAAAGCGATGAAGTTGCCCTTCGGGGAGAGGTACTGTCCCTCGTTGATGCCCCACTCGCTGCGGTGCACCGACTCGCCGAAGACGATGTTCTTGCCCGTGTCGGGACAGAGCAGAATGGGCTTGTAGCCATTGAGTTTAGTCTGCACGAAAACGCCTTCATCGTTCTTGATGACAAAGAGTCGGTTCTTCACCGACTGGTCGATGACATTGTCCCAGTCCACATCGCCGAGAGTCTCCGTGGTGGTTTTGCCCTTCACGGAGGCGAGGATAGTGTGGGTGCGGGGCACATAGATAGTGTTGGCGTCAATCCAGCCGAAGCTGCGGAGGTTGCTGACCCCTTGCGCCGCGAGATCGGCGGAGGAGAGCCACATCGTCTCCTTGCCCTTGGCGGCATCCACCAGCTTGATGTTGTGGTCATCGTCAATGTAGGCATAGGTGTCGGTGCCGGGGCGCCAGCTCAGGCCAGTCACACGGTCGGCCATATACTTGCCCTTGAAGTAGGCGTTCAAATCAATGGTCTCGTTCTGTGCCCAAACCGACACACAACAGACCAGCAGGATAAACAGTGAAAAGAGTCTTCTCATAGTGAATGCGTTGGAATGTTATTCCTCTTTGGTCAGGGGAGAAGCTTGGGTATAGGTGCGGGCAGCCAGCTCTTTGTCGAGCATATAGAGCCCGTATCCATTGCCATTGATCATCTTGAGACTATCAATCAGCGCGCGGGCGTTCTCCTCTTCCTCCACCTGTTCGTCAATGAACCATTTCAGCATACTTTGCGTGGCATAGTCTTTTTCCTTGGTAGCCAACGCAAACAGGTTGTTGATGAGTGAAGTAACCACCTGCTCGTGCTCAAGCGTGTTTTCAAACATCGCCAAAGCGTCTTTCCACTCAGTCTGCACCTTATCGATGGGTTTGAGAATCACGCGGCCTCCACGGGAGATGACGTAGTTGTAGAAAATCTGGGCGTGATCCTGTTCTTCCTTGAACTGAATCTCAAACCAGTTGGCCATACCGCCATATCCGAGGTCGTGACATTGTGCAGCCATAGAGAGATAAAGGTAAGCCGACCACATTTCGGCGTTGATTTGGTTGTTGATAGCTTCTTCGATTTTTTTACTTAACATAATGGTATAATTTTTAAAGTTTGTAATTGCCGTAATCAAAAGGTACTTGGGCGAGGGGCTCTCCCTGGTAGCAACGGGGCAGGTAATGGCGACGCGCCCAGACGACGACTGACAGGCCGACGGCGGTGCCGAGGCACCAGCCCGCGAGGATGTCGGTGGGGTAATGAACTCCGAAATAGGGCCGTGTATAGCAGAAGAGGAGCACGTAAAAGACCATAAAAAGGGCCAGGAGCCAGCGTTTTCGCACAAAGGGTGCGAGCAGCGCGTAGGTCAGGATGGCGATGGTGGTGCTGTTGGTGGCGTGGGAGGAGGGAAAGCCGAAGCGGCCGCCGTAGTAGGGTGTGCCGTTGGGCCTCACAAAAATGCGCAGATGCTCGGCCAGGCCAGGGGTGTGCGTGGGGCGCAACCGGTGCAACAGGGGTTTGCAGATGCCCGAGGAGATAACGTCGGAGAGCGCCACCGCCAGCATCACAAGCAGCAGCACCTGCCAAGTGTGACCACGATAACAACGGAACAGCAGGTAGATGACCAGCAGGTAGAACGGAATCCACGCGTAGGTCTGCGTGATGGCCCAGAAGAGCCGGTCCAACCACGGTGCGTGATGCCCGTTGACGAGCATCAGGAACTTGCGATCCAGCGTTTCCATTATATTTGACAATAACAGCATCCTTAAAGAAAACTAATCCAGAGGGAAACCCTCCCTCTTTAAGAGGTGCAAAATTACATTTTATTTTCAAACCCAGCAAAATATGTTATGGCTTACCATAAAAAAAGCCCCACATAACGCGGGGCCCTTAGGGATCTGGAAGGCAAAGATTAATTCAACTGGTTCTCCTCCATCCATTTGGAGATGAGTTGCTCCTGTTTGGCCTTGTCGGAGAGCTCCTGCGCCATCACCTTCTCCGCAATGTCGATGGAGAGGTTGGCAATCTCGTTCTTCACATCGGTCATCGCCTTCATCTTCTCAAAGTGGATAGCCTTCTTGGCCTCCTCGATGATGGCCTGCGCCTCGCTGTCGGCCTTGGCCTTGGCATTCTCCTGGATTTCAGCGCTGATTTTGCGGGCCTCGGCCAGGATAGCATCACGGTCGGCCTTGGCCTGCGCCACCATCTCGTCGTGACGGAGTTGAATTTTCCCCATCTCCTCGTGCACCTTGGCAGCCTCGTCCAACTGGTCTTGGATTTTCTTGTTGCGGCTGGCAATGCCGTTGGTGATGACAGGCCAGGCGAACTTCGCCAAAATAAACAACAGGATGCCAAAACCGATGAGCATCCAGAAAATAAGTCCGAAAGAGGGTTTTATGAGTTCCATATCTTGTTTTTAAATAATTGTAATCTCTTAATAAAAAACAGGTTGCCGCCGCCAACCGCGGCGGCAACCTATCAGGTCATTGTTACTTAATGGCAACGAGCAAGCACACCACGATGGCGAACAGGGCGACACCTTCGATCAAGGCGGCAGCCAAGATCATATTGGTACGGATGTCACCAGCTGCTTCAGGCTGACGGGCGATGGCAGACATTGCATCGCGGCCGATGTTACCGATACCGAGGCCGGCACCAATTGCACCGAGACCGGCACCGATGGCGGCGCCAAGATAACCGAGAGCCAAACCTGTGGCTTGCATTAAAACGTTTAAGAGTGACATAATTTATTAATTTAAGTGATTAAAAGGGTTTACTTTGCTAATTCGGTATGTTCCTCGTGCTCTTCATTGCCGCAGGCCATACCGATATAGATGGCGCTGAGCAGAGTGAAGACGAAGGCCTGGATGAAGGCCACCAGCAACTCAAGACAGCCCATAAAGATGTAGAAAAGCACAGAGACGGGCGACACGGCAAAACCGAGGACCGGTGTCATCTGCCCGAAGATGAAAATCAGGGAGATGAAGCCCAGAATGATGATGTGTCCGGCGGTTATGTTGGCGAAGAGTCGCACCATTAGCACGAAGGGCTTGGTGAAGATGCCTATGAACTCCACAAAGGGCATAATGGGCAGGGGAATCTTCAGCCACCAGGGCACGCCCGGCGTGTTGACGATGTCCTTCCAATACTCTTTGTTGCCCGAGAACTGGGTGATGAAGAAGGTGAAGAGGGCCAGGATGCCCGTCACGGCGATGTTGCCGGTGAGGTTGGCTCCGCCCGGGAAGATGGGGATGATACCCATCAGGTTGTTCAACAGGATAAAGAAGAAGAGCGTGAGCAGATAGGGCGTGTACTTGGCAGCCTTGTCGCCCAAGGAAGGATTGATAACCTCATCCTGGAGGAACACCACCACGGGCTCTATCAGTCCCTGCAGGCCGCGCGGAGCCTCATTGGGATGACGCTTGTACTGTTTGGCCACAGAGAGGAATATCCAGATAATCAGCGCCAAAGAGAGAAAAAGCGCACACACATTCTTGGTGATGGAGATGTTGAACTTGCAGACGTGGTCCACGGCATACTCCTGCCCCTCCTCGAGGTGGCCGGTGTAGTCGTCCTGCAGCTTGACAATGCTGCCCTTGTTCTCGCCCCAGCCCATCGCGTAGCCGTTGTAGGCGGCCTCGCCGTGGTGCAGATGCGAGGAGCTGAACACCTGAAGACCATCATCGAAAAGAATGATGGGCAGAGATATCGTCACACTCTTGTCACCGTCGCCGCAGATGTGCCATCCGTAGCTGTCGATGACGTGCTCAATAATGAAAGGACCGGCGTTGAATCCCTCTTCCTCACTCTCCGCCGCCTTGAGCGATTGCGCGGAAAACAGCAGCAAAGCCGCTATCGTGAAGAGAGACAAGATGTAATAGAGTTTATTATATTTCATATTCTATCAATTAATTACATTTCCAAAAAAGGATTTTCAACCTTTTATGGAAAAGCGCCGCAATATACAATTTTTTCTATTTTTGCAACCTCAAAAAAAATAACCGTCTTGAAACAGCTTGCACAACTCTTCTATTCCTTTTTCAAAATCGGCGCTTTCACCATCGGAGGTGGCTACGCGATGATTCCTTTGATGGAAAAGGAATTGGTGGATCGTCGGCAATGGATTGATAAAGAAGATTTTATGGACACGATGGCCGTTGCGCAGGCGATGCCCGGCATTTTTGCGGTCAATATGGCCACCCAAATCGGGCAACGGCTGCGTGGACTGCGCGGGGCGATAGTGGCGGTGTTAGGCAACATCCTGGTGCCGATTCTCATCATCATCGGGCTGGCCATCTTCTTCCACCAGTTGCGCGGCAACGCGGTGGTGGAGGCCATCTTCAAAGGCATACGTCCCGCCGTGGTGGCACTCATCGCCGTGCCGGTGTTCACGCTGGCCAAAACCGCCAAGATCAGCTGGCGCAACTGCTGGATTCCCATCGTGGCGGCCCTGCTCATCTACCTGCTGGGCGTCTCCCCCACCTGGATAGTGCTCGCGGCCATCGCGGGCGGGATGCTTTACGGCTATCTTAAAAACAGGAAGGAGGGCACGTTATGATTTTCTGGAAACTCTTCTACACCTTCGTGAAGATCGGCATCTTCACCTTCGGCGGCGGCTATGCGATGATCGCGCTCATCCAGAACGAAGTGGTGGAGAAAAACGGCTGGATGACCACGCAGGAGTTCACCGACATCGTGGCCACCTCGCAGATCACACCCGGACCGGTGGGCATCAACACCGCCACCTACACGGGCTACACCGCCGTGGTGAACGCGGGCTACTCCCCCACCCTCGGCGTGGCCGGAGCGTTTCTGGCCTCCTTCTCCGTCATCCTGCTTCCCTTCATCCTGATGCTGATTGTGAGCCGTCTGCTGCACAAGCACAAGGACAACCCCATCGTGGCCGCCACCCTCTCTGTGCTGCGACTGGCCGTTGTGGGGCTCATTGCCGCCGCGGCCCTGTTGCTGCTCACTGCCGAGAACTTCGGCACCCCCGGCACGCAGACATTCCAGTTCGTCTGCAGCTGCATCCTCTTCGCAGCCGTCTTCATCGCCTCCTGGAAATACAAAATCAGCCCCATCCTGCTCATCCTGATCTGCGGGGTGGTTGGAGTGGTGATATACTGAGGGGAATTTAAAATGAAAAATTAAGAATGAAGAATTAAGAATTTCCTTAAGCAGCCCCAAAGGGGCAAGAGCTTGGTAACCCCATACAAGGCCGAAGGCCGCAGTGTGGTGCCGAGAGGAGGAGCCCTGCAAATTTAGAACGTCAGCACCCCGATGCCCACTTTCAGGCCAAACCAGTAGGCGGAGAGAATCCGGGTGCGGGCAAAGCTGTTGGGCGTGTGCCCATAAGGATCATCATAACGATGATCAAAGCTCGGGATGCTCTTGAACCCGCCAAATGTGGTGCCGACCGAGAGACTCGTTGAGAGCCGGAGGAACTTGCAGAAGAAATAGTCGCGACCGAACTCCAGTTTCAGGCCAAACAGCGATCCGCTGTTGACAGCCATATCGGGGTACGCCACGGCCACATCGGGATGCACCGTATTGCCGCTGGCATCGTGATGGTCGAGGTTATAGAAGAAGCCGTCGAAAACCACCTTGAGAAACGTTCCCATAGGCGCGCGCGTGTTGCCCAAATACTGCTTGTAGAAGACATTGAACCCGTGCGCGGTGATGGTGCCTGTGAATCGGTACTCGAACAAATGTTCAGATCCGTAGTCATAGTAGGTATTGTCTCCGTCACTATATTCATAACCGACCCAACGTGGTGCATCGCCGTCAAACGGGGACTTGTAGAAGTTATAGCCCACCCCCACGGTTCCTTTTTTCCATACGATAGCTTCTATGTTAGGGGAAACAAAATAGTTCAATCCCAGATATTTCTGGGCGCTTTTTTTGTCAGGGAACCTTTCACGGAGCGCATTCGACAGGGGATTGGGATGAATCCAGGAAGGCGAGATGCTGCAGTCGGCGTTGAAGAGGACATACCGCCCCATATAGCCGGTATTCTGGGCTTTCACGGCAACACTCAGGACAAAAAGGGCAAAGAGGGATAACACTATTTTTTTCATTTTTTGTCTCCTTTCACATAATAGTAAAGATTCTCATGCATAAAAGCATCCACGTAGGATTTGCTCATAGTGGACAAGTAGCCGTCGTGGGAGGTCAGCAGGGTCTTGCCGGAGGTCAGATCCACGATGAGCATATACATATCCGTGTCGTAACGCGGCAAGGCGAACTCGGCGGCGACGGGCAGAATGTAATAGGGACTCAACACACCCAAGAAGAGGTTCTGTATTTTCCTATACGTGACAAAGTTGTCGGGACTGCGGCGCACAGCCGTGAAGCAGACGGTGGAAGTGCCCGTCAGGTCAAACACGTCATCCATATCCTTGGACGTCGCATACACCATCTCGATGCCGTCGCTTCGCAGATAATCGTAAATAAACTGCTGCAATTTGGCATACCGGTTGTACTGGTCAGTATTGAAGGAGGCAATGTCTTTGGCCGTGTATGAGACCGGGGAAAGACGAAGCCGGCGGGCGGAGTGGAGCAGGGTTTTCCGCAACTGGGTGGAGCGTTTCTCGTCGAGGGCCTGCGCCGGGGTTCTCTTGTGGCGGGTATAGACCAGGTACTGCGGGGAGGCGATAACCAGGTTCTTGGACTCCGCCGGCTTGGCCTTCCGATGGATGAGCTCGAGGGCGGCATCCTCTTCCGAACGCCGCACTGCCCGGTGCCACATATCGTTAAAGTCGGGATCCTGATGGATGTCCACCAGCATATAATTCATCGTCTTGAACTTGGAGGTGGGAATCACCTTGGCAGTCCGGCTCTGCTGCCGGATGCGGGCGTATTTGTTGATGGTGGAATCCTGCGGGGCACTGTTTTCTTCCTCCTCAACCTTGATGGTGTCGGGATTGACCCCCATAGGATAATCGGAAAAATCAGTGTATTTCATCTTGTTGTTCACCACCAAGTCGTTCATCAGGTCGTCGATGACCTCCTGGTAAAAGTGGTTCTCAGGATGATGCTTGCGGGCTTTCCAGGCCGCACGCAGGGCCAACAGCGTGGACTCCTGCTTGGAGACTTTGGAGAAGAAGTAGCTGGTTTGCTGCAACTCGCCCTCGATATCCTTATAGGATTCCAGCACATCGCTCACCTGACCGTAATTCTTGTGCTTGGACAAGCCATAGAGGGCTTCTACCATAGCCTGCTCCAAGAAGGCATTGTCGGGGTTAACACGTTGAAGCACGTAGGTATTGTAGAAGGCGTGGTCGTAGCGATGCTCGTTGAGCAGGGTACGCAGGCACTCGAAACGCGCCATATCGCGCACTTCGTTGAAAAGCGCCTCCGACTGCACGAAGATGGAGCGTCCCGTTTCGGGGATGCCGGCCACAAGCGACTGTGCCGCCGCACGCCGACGCTCGATGTTGGGATGCGTGAACAGCGTGTCCACCATATCGGCGCGATTGCTGATGGGCGTGACACTCTTCAGGTAATGATTCTCGGGGAATTGATAGAATTCCGTCTCGACCAGCGACTTGTTGAAAGGCACCTCATCAAAGGGTAGGTCAGAGTATTGCAGCACATCGAAAATGCCGTCCAGCACGGCAAGACTATAGGGCGACTGCCGCAGATAGCGCTCAATCGATACGCGGTCGGCCGCCAACTCCTGCGTGCGCGAACGAGTGTGGTATTTCATATAGTACTCCACCCTGTCGCGCTCCTTGAGGGAGTCCTTGTAATCGTTGAACTGCGGAACGTGATTCTCGGTGTAATGGGCAATCTCGTGACCCAGCACAAACGCCAACTCGCTCTCGTTGGAGACCTGCGCCAAGAGCCCCATATCGACGAAAAGCATACCCGAAGAGGTGGAATAGGCATTCACCGAAGCACTTTTCACGATATAGACGTGCACCATCGAACGCTTCACAAGGTCGTCTTTCATCAAATTGTCAACGATGACATCCAAATACTGGTTCAGTTTTGTCCCATACAGGATATCGCCGTCCATCACCAGATATCTCAGCAAAACGTTGTAGTCGCGCTGATCCTTGTCGGCAACGGCAATCTTGGTGATATCGGAAGGAATGGGACCTTGCGATTTCAGCGGCTTGTAGTTGGACAGGTCATATTGACCGAAAACCACAGAAACCATCGCAAAGACACCGAACAATAATGCGAATAATTTCTTCATTTCATTAAGAATCTTATGAAAAAACCAATTTTATCAAACTCTTTTATAAAGCGTGCAAAAATAATAAAAAAAACAATAGCACGAAATCTACCCACAATATCCTCTAAATAGGATGCAAAAAATGCGAATAGTTGCACCCTGTTACTATTTTTTTCTCTTCGCGCTCTATAAAATATTAAATTGTTAAGTTATTAAGCTATTAAATTATTGGTTTTATGACTAATAGCCAATAGCTAATAGCAAACGGCTAATGGCTAATAGCCGGCAACGTGTCCTCCTTCACCACATACACCGTATCGTGCTCTTTTTCCAAGAAAGGGGGCTTCTCCCAATATTTCTCGTAATACTCCTCTTCCCAGAAGCGAGGGCCCGGTTCGTTGACATATTTCTTGGCCACGCCCACGCCCGACACCGCCATTGTGACGATGCTGGCCACGAAGAGAAGGGCCATCACGACCAGCGACCAGCCCGGAATACGCGCGTCACGTTTGAAAAGACGGATGCAGAGCAACACCAGTCCGACCGCTGGAATGAGCAGGAACAGCGATGCGCTCACCAGCAGCAAAATCTCCATTGTGCCGAGCGTCATACCCGGCATCAAATCGAACAGCAGCATCCCCAAGACGATGAAAACTCCCAATACCGACACCAGAAGTGAAAACCCTATAGAAGCCAAAACAACGATCAAGAACACTTTGGCTATAATGCCCAGTGCATCGGAGCCGCGGCTCGCGGAGGGCTCTTCCCGGGGCTTGAAATTGCGGATATTGTTGATGGTCGGGTCCACGCCCTGCATCTCCAATTGCTGTGCCACACTGGTGGCCTCCGGCGTGAGAATCCACACAATCACATAACCCAGCATTGTCCAGCCGATGCTGAAGACAAAGAGCAGCACCAGCAGCACGCGCACAATCGTCACATCCCAGTCCATATAGGCGGCGATGCCGGCGGCCACGCCCCCGAGCTTCTTGTTCGTGCCGTCACGGTAGAACTTGCGGCGGCCTGGCGCGGGCGCACCGGGCGCTGCGGCAGTCGTACTATCGCCCGTTTTGCCACCCTCGGCGTCTTCAAACTGGTTAGGACTGCCCAAGGTCTCTATCACCTCCTCCACATCCTTGATTTCCACCACATTGCGATGTTGCAGCCGTTCAGAAAACAACTCGGCAATGCGCGCCTCAATGTCGTTCATAATCTCCTGACGCTCCTCTTCGGAGAAATGATGCCCCAACTCGGTCAAATAGTTGTTCAGTTTCTGATAGGCATCCTCATCAATGTGAAACACGGTTCCACCCAAGTTTATGGTCAATGTCTTTTTCATATTGGTAATGTTTTATATTTATTCTACAATATTAAACTACTCTGTCGGCACCAAACTGCCGGCGCCCACCTTCCGGATGGTATGTTGGATATCGTTCCACACCCCTTCCAATTCCTGCAGGAAAACACGCCCGTCGGCGGTAAGTTCGTAATATTTGCGGGGCGGTCCCTGCACCGACTCCTGCCAATGATAGGTGAGCACCCCCGCGTTCTTCAGCCGCGACAGCAACGGGTAGAGTGTGCCCTCCACCACGATGAGGTGCGCCTCCTTCAATTCCGCGATAATGTCGGACACATATACAGGTTTCTTGTTGATAATAAGCAAGATGCAATACTCAAGGAAGCCCTTGCGCATCTGTGACGTGATATTGTCTGTAGATATTGCCATAGTTTTTGTTTTAAAAAACGCGGCAAAGATATAAAATTTTACAATACCTTGTATTGCAAAGTACTATTTTTTTAGAAGGTCTTGGACTTTAGACCGAAGACCATAGACCGAAGACTTTAGACCGAAGAATTAAGACTGTGAACTTTTGAATTCTCAATTCTCAATTCTCAATTCTCAATTCTTAATTCTTAATTTGGATGCCGATCAAACCTTGAACTTGTAATCTTTAATCTGGGCCAGGTCGTCGTTGGCCTTGACGATTTTCTGTTTGAGGTTCTGTTTGTGGGCCACCACCTTGTCGCGGAGGACGGGGTCTCCGTTGGCCATAATCTGCATTGCGAGGATGGCGGCGTTCTGGGCGCCGTTGATGGCCACGGTGGCGACGGGAATGCCGGGGGGCATCTGGAGCATTGCCAGGGCAGCGTCCACTCCTTCGAGGGAGGACTTGATGGGCACGCCGATGACGGGCAGGGGGGTCATTGCAGCGATGACGCCGGGCAGGTGGGCGGCCATACCGGCACCGGCAATGATCACCTCAATGCCGCGGGTGTGGGCGGTCTTGGCGTATTCGGCCACCTCGTCGGGGGTGCGGTGCGCCGACAGGGCTTTCACCTCAAAGGGAATCTCGTTGCTTTCTAAGAACTTGAAGGCAGCCTCCATCACGGGAAGGTCCGACGTGCTGCCCATAATAATGCTCACTCGTGCGTTCATCGTTTCTGGGATTTTGAGAGCGCAAAGATACTAAATTTTTCCACGAATTACACGAATTGCACGAATTGAAAGAATTACACGAATTACACGAATTGTACGAATAATAAAGGGCCTCTTCCGAGACCCTTTATTAAAGCGTTGCTAATTAACTTATTTCACCACCACTTTCCGCATCGTGGTAGTGCCTTGCGTGGTCACACGCACCATATAGGTGCCGGCGGGCCAATGGTGTACATCCACAGAAAGTTCGTTCTCGGCACAACTCTTGCTCCAAACCATCTTGCCCATCATATCAAAAACCTCCACGCGGTTGAGATTGTCGCCCGACACATTGAGATACGAAGAGGTCGGGTTGGGATAGATGGCAATGTGCAGCATCTCGTTGTCGTCAATGCTCGTGGTGAAGGTGACGGTAACATCCAGCGTGTTCTCCAAATTGGCGAGGTCGGTGGAATAGACAATCAGACTGCCCGTGAGCGTGCCCAATCCTTGGGAAAGGAACGTGACTGTCTCCGTCACCTGGCCACCTGCATTGAGCGTGCCACTCGGGGAGGAGACCGACATCCAGGCGTTGATAGGCGTACCATCCACCACGGCGGAGAGCATCCAGTTGCCGGTGAGTTCAGGATTGCCATTCAGCAGTGCCCAAGCCACGCTGGTCTTGTACCAGTTGCCATACGGGTGCGGGAAACCGGCATCGTCAAGACCAATGGAGGGATGAGTGGTCTCCGTGGGATCCTGCTCGTAATAGACGCCAAACCAGAAGTCGCGGCCATCCAGCACATACGGGGTGGTGAGGTAAATCGTGTTGACATCGTCCACCGGAATGAAGGTCTGCTCATAGACCACAGCACCCGGGCCTCCGTCGAGGACACCGCCCATATCGTAGATACGGATTTTGGCCACTTGCATATAGTCGCTGTTGGAAATCGTGACATTGATGGCATTGACCTGCTTGCCCACCAGGTCGGCGGCCACAATCTCCTCGGCGGTAAAGCCGGCGGCCACCTCAATGCCAGTGGTGCTGTTGAAGAGAACACCCGTGTACGGGGTGCCTGCACGTGTCAGCGTCACCGCGCCCTGCGAGGTGGTGTTGGGGTTGGGAATGTCATACACCGGCACCACACGATAGTTGACGGGAGCGCCGCCCGGATTGCTGAGATTCAGCGTGTACTGGCCGGTGGTGACATCCTGGAAAGTGACGTTGATGTCAGTGTTAGGCGAAAAGACGAACTGGCCATCGTTGGCCTGGCTGATTTCGGTGAACACAAAGTTGTCCACATAATAGGTACCCGTGGCGTTGTTGGGGGCGCCGGCATAGAAGTTGATGGAACCCAACTGGTTGAGACCGTTGATAGAGTTCGACTCGTGCGAGAAGGGCCACGTTTGTACCGCTGAATCCGCCACATACACCGTGATGAGATCCTGGTCCAAGTCTATATGAGCCTTGATGTGAAACCAGGCATTGACGGGATTCGTGAAATTGTAGGTGTTGTTGGCCACATCGATGTAACCCGTGCCGTTATTGGTGAAATAGCACTCAAACGCCCACTGGATGCCGGGGCTGTAGTAGTGCTGAATGTTGAAATAGGCACCGCTGCCTGTAGAGGGGATGTAATAGTCAAAATCCACATCAAACACACCGGTGGTCTGATTGGAGAAACGATAGATAATGTCATTGGCGCCGGTGACCTTCAGGGAATTGGCACCGCTGGAGGCCTGTTCCGTGGAGATCAGGGCATCCTCAGACGTGCCCGGGGCGTTGCTCCAGGTGGTCCAGTTGGTGTTGTTCTGCGAACAGAGCGCCTGCCCTGCCGTGTAGGAATCGAAGTTGTCGCTGTAAACGACCGTTTGTGCTTGCACATAGGCCATCAGGCCGCCAAGCAGACAAATAAAGAATAGAATCTTTTTCATAACATTACATTTTGGTGAATAAAAATTGTTTTGCATTATTATCGTAAACGATGCTGCAAACATACATAATAATTTTTTAAAAGTCAAACACAAAAAAATGAGATATTTCGTTGATTAAGAATAATTAACACTTTAATCCACAAACAATACAAGAATTTTGTATTTTTGCCGCCGTAATAAAACCAATTACTAACCTAAAAATCATTGCAATGAAAAAATTACTGTGTGTTTGTGCTGCTTGCCTTTTAGTGGCCGCTCTTTCCACCTCCTGCAACAAGAAATGCGAATGCAAAACTTATGTTGGCGGTACCGTCCAAAGCACTTGGGAAACCGAACTTGACAAGGATTCCTACAACAAATGCTCTGACCTCAACACCGTTGTCACCATCGGAGGCACCAAGAACGGCATCGAATGCAAAGGCACGCTCTAAGCCAAAGCAAAAAAGATTTACAAAGGAAGCCCCTCATTCAGGGGCTTTTTTTATTTTTGCAGCCTGAAAAAATAGAATATGACCATCAACATCATCACATTGGGATGTTCAAAGAACATCGTGGATTCGGAAGTCATTGCCGCCCAGCTGCAGCGCTTGGGGCACAGCGTCCTCTTTGAGAGCGCAATGAAGAGCGACATTGTGATCCTCAACACCTGCAGTTTCATCGGTGACGCACGGGAAGAGTCCGTCAACGAGATCCTCGACCAGGTACAACGCAAGCAGCAGGGATTGGTGAAGCAAATATACGTCGTGGGCTGTCTGGCCCAGCGCAACAAGCAAGACCTGGTGGAGTCGCTGCCCGAAGTGGACGGCATTTTCACCTTCTCAGAGCTGAAGGATCTTGTGGCCTCCGACTCCTTCGAGCTATTGGAGACCTCCGAGCGTCTGCTCTCCACGCCCAACCATTACGCCTACCTGAAGATCTCGGAGGGTTGCGACCACCAGTGCTCGTACTGTGCTATCCCGCTCATCCGCGACAAGCAGGTCTCGAAGCCCATTCCCCTGCTGGTGGAAGAGGCGCAGAAACTGGCCACGCAGGGTGTCAAGGAGCTGATGCTCATCGCGCAGGACCTGACCTATTACGGCATCGACCTGACTGGCAAGCGGGAGCTCGCCCCGCTGATGGAGGCCCTCGCGCAGGTGCAGGGCATCGAGTGGATACGGCTGCACTACGCCTACCCGCTCAACTTCCCCTTCGAGATTCTCGATGTGATGAAACAGTATCCCCAATACTGCCATTACCTCGACATCCCCATCCAGCATATCAACGACGACATCCTGCGCAGTATGCGGCGCGGCGGGAGCGCGGCCTACATATATGAGATGATCGACCGCATCCGCGAGGCCGTCCCCGACATCGCCCTGCGCACCTCCCTCATCACCGGCTACCCCACCGAGACAAAAGAGCAGCACCACGAACTGGTGGAGTTCGTCCGCAAAACCCGCTTCGACCGCCTGGGGGTGTTCACCTACTCGCAGGAGGATGACACGCCCGCCTATTCGCTCGGCGACCCCATCAGGATGTCGGAGAAAAACCGCCGCCAGCGCGAGATTATGCGACTGCAGGAGAAAATATCCCTCGAACTCAACGAGGCCCGGGTGGGCCAGACCCTCAAGGTCATCATCGACAGCGAGGAGGCCGACGCCTACATCGGGCGCACCGAATACGACTCGCCCGACGTGGACAACTGCGTCATCATCTCCAAAAAACACGCCCTCACCGTCGGGGAGTTTTACCAAGTCCGCATCACCGAGGCGGCACCCTACGACCTCTACGGCGAAGTGGTTCTCTAACCCTTATTACGCACGATTATGAAAGGCAAGGAAAACAAACCCCATATCGGCATCTTCGGGCGTCGCAACAACGGGAAGAGCTCGCTCATCAACGCCATCACCGGCCAGGAGACGGCCATTGTGGACGCCTGCGCCGGCACCACCACCGACCCCGTCCGCAAGTCCATTGAAATCTTCGGCATCGGCCCTGCGGTCATCATCGACACCGCCGGCATCGACGACGAAGGCATCATCGGGCAGAAGCGCATCCAAAAGAGTCTGGAGGTCCTGAAAAGCATTGACTTCGCCATCCTGGTGACCACCAACCACCAGTGCGGCCAACCGGAAAGGATGCTGATGGACAAGTTCCACGAATATGAGATTCCGTTTTTGCTGGTGAACAACAAAACCGACCTCGCCACCGGCACCTCGCTCCCCGACGGGGTAACCGACACCCGTATGCTCGAGGTGAGCGCCAAGACCGGCCAAGGCATCAGCGTCCTGCTGGAGGCTTTGGTCGAGAAGATGCCCCCCTCGGCCTACATCTCGCACTCGCTGTTGGGAGACATTATCGGCAACGGCGACACCGTGGTGCTGGTCACGCCCATCGACTCGGAAGCCCCTGAGGGGCGCCTAATCCTGCCGCAGGTGCAGATGATTCGCGACATCCTCGACAATGACGCCGTGGCTGTGGTGCTCAAGGAGGACAAGGTGGGCGAATGGCTCCGGAAGAACCCCGCCCCACGGCTGGTGGTCACCGACAGCCAGATGTTCAAGCGGGTGGCGCTGGAGGTGCCCGAAGAGGTGCCTCTCACCGGGTTCAGCATTGTGCTGGCCCGTCACAAGGGCGATTTCGAGCACTATCTGGAGGGCACCCCGCACTTAAGCCAACTGCACGACGGCGACCGTATCCTGATGCTGGAGTCGTGCACCCATCTCACCTCGTGCGAGGACATCGGGCGAGGCAAGCTGCCCCGCTGGATTCGCCAATATACGTGCAAGGAGCTGCATTTCGACTTCGTCTCCGGCCTCGACCAGCTGCCCGACATCGGCCAATACGCAATGGTCATCCAATGCGGCGGCTGTATGATCACACGGAAACAGCTCCTCAACCGCCTGAAACCGGCCATCGAGCGCGGCATTCCCGTTTCCAACTACGGGATGGCCATCGCCTACCTCAACGGCATTTTCGACCGCGCGGTGAAGCCGTTTGTATAGATTTACGGGGTCCTCGTCAAGGCACGACAGGCTCCTCATCAAGGCACCACACTGCGCGACTTCGTCGCTTGTGTGGGGTTACTAGGATTTTGTCCCTTCCTTTAGTTTTGCAACCTCAAAATAAAGTGC
>ERZ842401.969-NODE-969-length-42532-cov-5.316053_pt1 | contig 42532 bp, 36 predicted proteins | sample MGYA00521270_ERZ842401 | MGnify/ENA primary metagenome ERZ842401 (study PRJEB31892, sample SAMEA3878208) | bioreactor metagenome | biome: Moose rumen | place: Sweden | collected 2011-10 | study: EMG produced TPA metagenomics assembly of the PRJEB12797 data set... | reverse complement strand
CGTTATAAAGCCCTATAATTTAAATAAATTAAATGAAGTTTTAGCCGAAGCAATGAGAGTTTTAACGACTGAAGAAAAAATTATTTCAGTTAGAGTTTCATACGGTGAATACTCGATCCCTGTAAGAAATATAACGGCCGTTTTATCTCAAGGACATAACATAAAAATAGTTTTGGCTGATGGTCAAAAAATAATTTGTAATATGACATTTGGCGAGGTCGAAGGGCTTTTAAATTCGGAACGAAGGTTTTTATTATGCAATCGCGGAATATTAATAAATATGGATCATGTTGATTCAATAGACGGTGAATTTTTTGTCATGAGAAATTCAGAACGCTATCAAATAAAAGTACGCGGAAGATTAAAAGTTATTTCGGATTTCTCGCAATATAAAATCTTAAAGATGCGCGGCGGTGTAATATGATCCTTCTGAGGTATTTTCTTGAGTATTCAGTAATATTTTTAATAGTGATATTTGCTGTATTACCCGTTAGAAATGATTTAAAATTCTCGGAGCTTAAGATTTATATATTTTTTGGAATAATTTTATTTATTTTCGTAATTTCGTCGGCGCTTACAAGTTATTTATATGCGATCAGACCCCGTAAAATTTTGATACCGGGAATAATAATATTATTTGGGTTATATGTTTATGCTGTAAAAATAAATTTTTTCGGTAAATTATTTTGTTATTGTTATGCTTTATTACTTTGTGCATTTGGATATTTTTATACAATTACTTTAATGGCATCGACTGAATTAAAAAATAATTTATGGATTTTAAAAGGGCCTCTAACTTTAAATTCATGTCTGGTAAATTTGGGGATGACTATTTTTATCGGATTAATATTTTTTAGCACGCTTAATAAAAAAATTCCTGAGCTTATTCACTTTGAACATACTCGCAACATCTGGAAAATTTCATTCCTTATGCCCTTAACAATGTCTTTAATAATGTCGTGGTCAACTCCTAAATATCCGGTCGTTATGTTAATTGGACGCGTGAGAATAGTTACACTTGTAATAATATGGTTTATGCCGTTAATGATGTTGATATTTACGCATTCGATGTACGAGATTTCTAAAAATTTGGCGAAAAATTTAAAGCTGCAGCAGGAAAATACATTTTTAAATATTGAGAGTCATCGTTATGGAGAATTAAGAAAACATATTGATGAAGTGAGAGCGTTAAGGCATGATTTTAGGCAGCATTTGCTAGTAATAAATAATTTTCTTGACTCAAACGATATAAAAAAATTACGCGAATATTTAGGACAGCTAACGGATATTTCAGCGTTGAAATTTAAAAATTATTGTGCAAATAAAGCTATTGACGCGATCGCAGCATATTATTACGACATGGCCGAAAAAAATAATATTGAAATAGATTATAAATTTAATTTGCCGGAAAATTTGCCAATAAATGAGGCTGATTATTGTTTGATATTGGGGAATTTGCTTGAGAATGCTTTAAGAGCTGTAAAAGATTTAAGTGCCGAACAAAAATTTATAAAAGTAATTTCCCAAGTAATGTCAAATTCGATGTTGGGCATAATTGTCGACAATCCTTTTAACGGGCAAATAATTTTAAACGAGAACGGCCTGCCAAAATCTGAACGTAAAAATGGCGGTATAGGTTTAATTTCAATTTCAAACACGGTTAAACGTTATAGAGGTTTTATGAATTTGAAGACTGAAAATAATATTTTTTCGGTTGAGATAATTTTATATTCAAGTGTGTAAATTCTGTGTGAAATAAATAATTAATTTATTTTGCCCGGAAAAAAAATAAATCTATAAAGCGGAGGTATTTTTGTAACATGAAAAAATTAAGTTTAGCGTTAGTATTTGCGTTATTAATTTCTGTTAGCGCGTTTGCAGGTGTACAGGAGTTTGGAAGTTTAGTAATTGATGTGCCAGCCGGTTGGACAGCTACTCAGGACGGCACAACGGTAGGAATAGTAAAAAATGATAGTTCTGCTTCAATGAGCGTTACTCTTGAGACAAATGAAGGCGTTTCAATTCATGATCTGGCGACGGCTTACGCAAAAGAATTAAACGGAACTGAACCGACTCAAATTAAAGGCGGAACATTTGACGGAGATTGGACGTTTAATTTTGGAAATTCTGAAGCGTTAATTTCTGGTGATGACAAAAATTATATTTTGATCGTAGTAACTGGTGCTGATAATGCTGCATCAGAATTAACAGCGATGATGGATTCAATAGCGATTAAATAAATAAATAATTAAATAATTTGACGATTTAAAAATTTATTTTAAGTTTTATGCCGGGAGTAAAATCCCGGTTTTTTTTTATAAAAGCAATTTCCGGCCATGACGTAAAATTATAATAAGAATAAAAAATAATTCTGGAAGATTTTTCATGAGAATTTAATATAATTTATTTTAATTTTAACGGAGGGTAAAAATTTTTTTAATATGAATGACGCTTTAGAAATGTCGAGAGAAGGTTTACAGGAAATATTTTTAAAATGGAATGAACCTAAATTCAGAGCCGATCAATTATGTCAATGGATATACGCGAAAAAAATATTTAATTATCATGACATGAGCAATTTATCTAAAGAATTACGCGATAAATTAAGCGGAAATATTTTAATGAGTCTGCCCGTTTTGATTAAGCAATTAAAATCCCGCGACGGAACTAAAAAATTTTTATGGCAATTAAATAATAATAATCGCGTTGAAAGCGTTTTACTCGATCACGGAAATTATAAAACCGCTTGCATTTCGACTCAGGCCGGATGCCCAATGAAATGTATATTTTGTGAGACTGGTGCAAATGGATTCAAACGGAATTTAACGCAGGGTGAAATTTTAGGACAGTTCTTAATGATGGAAAAATTTAATAAAGCTGACATAAATAATATTGTTTTTATGGGAATGGGCGAACCGTTTTTAAACGAGGAAAATTTATTTAAAGTGATCAGAATTTTAAACGATAAAAAAATGCGGAATTTAGGAGCGCGGCATATTACAATTTCAACGTGCGGAATAATTCCAGGCATAGAGGATTTAACAGGTTTTGAAATTCCTGTGAGGCTTTCGGTTTCGTTACATGCTCCGAATGATATTTTACGAAATAAATTAATGCCAGTCGCTAATAATAATTATCCCGTTCAAAAATTGGCGAACGCTTTAAAATTTTATCGCTCAAAAACTGGTGAAAGAATTACGATCGAATACGCTTTAATAGACCGGGTTAATGATTTTCCGGAAAATGCTTATGAATTAGCTGCGTTGCTTGATGGTTTAGAGCCTTATATAAATTTAATTCCGTTTAATGCAATTCCATCCAGACCAGAATTAAAACGTTCTGATGAAAGCCGTGTAAAAAATTTTATGGCGGTGTTGCGCGAGTTAAATATTGAATTTGAATTACGTCGTGAACGCGGTTCTGATATTATGGCGGCGTGCGGACAATTAGCAGGAAATAATAAGCAATAAAAATTAAATAAAAATTTTACGGGAGGCATAATTAAAAAATGAATATTTCCATAGCTGGTGCAGATAATTTAAATATAAAGGACGTAAAAAATATTTCCGGCTCAAATTCTGCTGAAATTTTGGAGAGCGATTTAATATTTATATTTCCAGAAAGCGATTATCAAAACGCAATGAAAGTCGCTGACGTTGCAAAATTACATAATATTTTGACGATCGGAATTGCTCCCAAAGGTATACCGATTAATTTTAAAAAGGCCGTAGATGCATGGCTAACAACTGATGATAAGGACGAGCCAGTTAATATAATTCGGGCTATAACGGATTTAATAAATTGTGATGGCTTCGTGAAAATTGAATTTGATGATGTCGCCGAAGTTTTTAAAAAGGCCGGTAAAATAATAGTCGGCACAGGTTGCAGTAATAAAATTGACCGCGCTCAACTTGCTACAAATGAAGCATTACAAAATTTAAAGCTCGACAACGCGAAAAAAATTTTAATAAACATTACAACCGGCTCAAACGTAAGTTTAAACGAAATGACCGAAGCTGCCGGAATTATTGAAAGTTGTGCAAATCCTGACGTTGATATTTTATGGGGGCATATTATCGATGAAGATTTTGGGCAATGGTTCAAAATTACGGTAATTGCGATTTTAAATCAAACAAATTACACAAAAAATAAAAATAAAATTTGCATGCAGACCTCGTTTAAATTTTAGATAATAAATATTAAATAATAATTTTTCCGAAGCCTGCATATTTTTTTTATAACATCATGTAACCTATTACAAATAATAACCCGATTGCAAAAGTCATTAAGCCATATGCCAAACTCGACGGCAATAATATCCCGGCCGTTTCATCCTTAGATTCTTCCTGATAATATCCAAAATCTAAATCTTCAGGAGGATTTATAAATTTAATTTTCGATGCTCCCGATAAAATCCAGCTCACCGGCTCAGCTGTTATAAAATCCGTCAACCGTGCTATTAACGCCCCGATAAACGGCAATACCGACCCTAATAACGGCCTGAAAATTTTTGTCTCAAGATTCCAATTAACCGGCCATAAGTCTAAACATTCATAATTATTGCGAGTCATTAAATAATCTTTGATCGTAAAAAAATATATTGACGTTCCAATTATTAAAGAGATCACAGCACCCTCAATATTTTCAGCTGAAAAATATTCTACAAAATGATGATGCTCCGGACCGTTCATAAAATTATTTGAAATAAATGCTATTTTGTCAGCCACAGCATACGGGAAAAATCCTATTATTGGCAGAATTAAAGCCGAAATTATTAATATTAAAGCATTCCCGAACGAAATATATTTATTTTTAATGTGCATCTCCTTTGAAGGTTCAGCAATGAACAATATTACAAATAATTTGAGAACATATGAAACCGTTAAGCCACCCGAAATTAAAAACAGCCATTCTATAACCTGAAATATAAATCTTTCAATTCCTGCGCTCATAAATTTAAATGAAGCAGTCCCCTCCGCTAATTCGTTTATATATTCAATTATGCTCTCGTGTATTAAAGTTTTGCCGAGATAACCATTTAAAAAAGGAAATCCCATTAAACCAAGTCCGCCAATTACAAACGCAAATAAAAAAACTTTTTTCCCGCGTCCAAATCCACGAATATCATTTAAATTTAATTTATGCGTGTTCATGTGAACTACTCCAGCGCACAAAAATAATATTAATTTTATAAGCGAATGACCAACCATATATAAAATTGTTCCGCGTACTGCTAGATCATTTTCACGACCTAAAAAACACTGCATCGAAATTCCAATTAAAATAAATCCAAGCTGCGACATCGATGAACATGCTAAAGTCCTTTTTATGTTCACTGAAAATACTGCTAAAACTGCACCGAGTATCATCGTTATTAACGCCAAAATTAATAAAAATAATCCCCACTTTTTATCATGCAGAAATATTCCTGAACTTAAAACTAAAATCCCAAATAATCCCGACTTCGTTAATAATCCCGATAATAATGCACTCGAAGGAGCTGGAGCAGCAGTGTGCGCAGTCGGTAACCAGATATGCGCGGGAAATATTGCAGCCTTCGCAGCGAAACCAGAAAATATTAATACTCCGGAAATATATAAATTTATTTTATTCGGAACGTCTATTAATTTTAATTTTTCAATTTCAAGCGTACCAGCCTGCGCATATAAAAATATTAATCCCGTTAATGTTGCTAGCCCTCCAATTATTGCAATTGTCAAATAACTTTGTGCAGCAAATTCAGCCTCGTGCGTTTCATCCTGCGCTACCATTACGTACGAAAATAATGACATCATTTCAAAAAATATAAATGTCGTAAATAAATCAGCTGACAAAAATACTCCGATAATTGAACCAAACGTGAATAATACATATAAATAATATCTGTTTCGATTGCGGTGATGCTCTAAATATTCATGTGAAAATATTGTCGTCATGCTCCACATAAACGAAATTATTACGCAATATATAAACCTGAATCCATCAAGCTTAAAATTTAATCCTAGTCCGCAGATTTTATTTAAAGAAATTTCAGCCCCGATTAATTCGTAACAGCTCGAAATTATCGCGAGTTCAATTAAACAAATTATGTCAGCAAAATAATCACGAAAATATTTATTAAATTTCCCAATAATAAAACTCAATATCCCTCCGACAAATGGCCAGAGGGTTAAAAATATTAATACAAATCTTTTGCTCATTTAATCTAATGCTCCACTTGTTATTAATGCATCGACTGTGTTACCGCGCCAATTTGAAATATATCCCGCCGCTTGTTTTCCTGTATATCCCAAATAATTCACGTTATATTTTTTTAACAAGTCGCGAAACTCTTTATTATTTCCTGCTTGAGTATAAGCATCACCCAAAATTTTTAAATATTCCGGGTTAGTTCCTTTTTTGGCAAATATTCCGTAAAAAGTTCCCCACGGCAAATACATAAAAAAGTCCGGATATTCATCTACAACTGGACGCACTTCAGGTAATTCCAGATTTTTATCAATTGCTATCAGGCTTATATATTTTATTTTACCCTGTTTATGTGCCTCGATTCCCTGCTGTAATAAACAAACTGAACAATCACACTCACCATTTACAACAGCCTCCTCAGCTGTAGCATTGCTGTCATAATCAATTAAATTAAATTCAGCTCCAGTTATTCCTTTTATGAAAGAATTAACAACCCAGCCTACACTGCCTTTACCTGTTGCAGCGAGTTTTATTCGGCCAGGTTTAGATTTAGCGTCCTCGATCAATTCTCTAAACGTTGAATATTTCGAACTTGGATTAACAATTATTCCGGCCGTAACATCTCCGATTAAATAAACGCATTCAAAATTTTCATATGTTAAGTTGCTTAAATTTAATTTGTCGTATAACGCAGGGTTTTCAGCTCCAAGCAATAACGTATAACCGTCAGCATTTTTATTATAAACATATTCGAGGCCGTTCACTCCGGAATTTCCAGTGATGTTTTGCATTTTTATTTTATTAGCGAGATTTTTTGAGGCCAGATCGGTGACTGCTCGCGTCAAAATATCCGTAACTCCGCCTGCGCCCCATTGTATTACGCCATCAATTTCGCGCGCTGGAAAATCAGTATTATTTTTATTTTGAACAGGTTTTGAAGCAGTATTCTGGCGTGAAGTATTCACCTCTAGTTTTTCATCCATAAAACTGCCGTCCACTGGTGAGAGACCTTCTGCACCGCTGGTTATTAACGCATCTAGGATGGTCGCGCGAGTAGAATTAATATATTTTGCTGCCTCTGCTCCCGAATATCCAAGCTGATTAACTTTTAAAGAACTGAGCATATTTTTAAAATTATTATCCTGCGCAGCCTTTGAATATTCAGAAGCCAATAAATTAAAAATTTCCGGATCGACTTCACGTTTTGTAAATATTCCGTAATAGCCTCCCCATGGCAGATATTTATAAAATTCGGGATATTCTTCAACAATTGTCGGAACGTCCGGGAAATCTTTATCTTTATCAAGTGCAATTATGCTCACCATTTTGGCTTTACCGCTCTTAAAATCGTCCAGCCCTTCAGAGATTAAACACACTGCAAAATCACACTCGCCATTTATTACGGCGTTTTTTGTAGCAGTTCCGCTCTCGTAAGTCATTGGCTGAAATCTTGCGCCGGTTATTTCGTTTATGAAAGCGCTAGCAGTCCAACCGATTCCGCCTTTACCAGTGTCAGCTATTGTAATACTTCCGGGGTTTGCTTTAGCTTCGTCTATTATGTCTTTAAACGTGTTAAATCTGGAAGCCGGGTTAACGACAACAACAGGAGCAATATATCCGATTAAATGCACGCAGTTAAAATCTTTAAACGTCACATCACTAATTCCAAGAGCATCATAAGTCGAAGGATTTTCGGCGGCCATTAATAGCGTATGACCATCGGCAGGTAAATCGTAAACTTGTTTTGTGCCAATCACACCAGCATCACCGGGAACATTTTTTATATTAAATTTCCAGCCGGTATTTTTCGCAACAATATCAGAAATTCCCCTGTTTAAAATATCCGTCGCGCCACCTTTACCCCATTGAACGATGCCCGTTATTTCATGTTTTGGAAAATTTAACGTTGAAGCAGAACCAGAACCAGTATTTAAATTTAAATTTGAAATTGAATTTAATTGCGTGCTGTTGAATCTGCTTCCAGGTTTAGCGTTTTTAATTTCATCCGGAATATCTGTCGGAACGTTCGTAACGCCTTCTGCTCCACTGGTTACGAGCGCATCAACTGTATTTTCTCTCCAAGTATAAATATATTTAGCCGCTTCAAGTCCTGAATATCCAAGCGGAATAACTTTATATTTTTTGAGCATATTTTGAAACTCTTTATTATTTCCTGCTTTTTGATATTCGTCCATTAAAATATTTAAAATTTCCGGGTCAATTCCTTTTTTAACATGAACTCCGTAAAATGCTCCCCACGGCAAATACTGGAAAAATTCGGGATATTCGCTAGTAATAGATGGAACTCCGGGAAAGTCCGGGTCTTCATCAAACGTAATCAAGCTCAAAAATCTTACGTTACCTTTTTTGGAATCTTCTACGCCCTCCTGAAGCAAGCATATTGCAAAATCGCACTCACCGCTTATAACTGCATTTTTTGTAGACGTTCCGCTGTTGTATGGTACAAGCTGGAATTTTGCTCCTGTAATTTCGCTGAAAAATGCATTTACAACCCAACCGACTCCGCCTTTACCAGTGTAAGCGAGTTTAATCGTTTCGGGGTTTGCCTTAGCTTCTTCGATTAAATCCGTTAAATTATTAAACCTTGAATTAGGCGAAACCATTACGCCGGGGGCAACATAACCAATTAAATAAATGCAGTCAAAATCTTTATACGTTAATTCATCAATTTCGAGAGCGTCATAAATTGAAGGGTTCTCAGCTCCCATTAAAAGCGTATAGCCGTCCGCTGGGGAATCGTAAACCTGTTTAAATCCATTAAAACCGGTGTTGCCCGTTACGTTTTGTAAATTTATTTTCCAGCCTGTATTTTTTGCGACAATATTCGTCACTTCTCGTGTTAATGCGTCAGTTGCTCCGCCTTTACCCCATTGAATTATTCCGGAAATTTCACGAGTTGGATAATTAATTTTTTTTGCGCTCGTATTTTTGTTTTCATTCTTATTTTCGCTTTTACTTTCATTTTTGTTTTCGCTTTTATCTTGTGAATTTTTTCGAGGCTTATTATTTTGCGCAACTTTTACATTTTTAACGGGTGGCGTGATATTAGCCGGATAATCGGGAAGGCCGTCAAATCCATCCGTAAGACCTTCAAAACCTCCTGTTATTAATGCATCAATAGTATTTGATCGCCAGCTTGAAATATATTCATCTGCTTTTTGTCCGGTTAAACCCAAAAATTTAATTTTTTGATTTAATAATTTTGCTTTGAAATTTTCATCATTGCCTGCCTTCGTATAAGCATCAGTTAAAATTTTTATAATTTCGGGATCAGTGTCCTTATTTACAAATATTCCGTAAAATGCTCCAAAAGGCAAATATTTATAAAATTCAGGGTAATCATCAGCAACGGGATTTAATTCCGGGATTTCGGGATCAGGATCAAGCGAAAATAACGTTAAATATTTTATTGTCCCGTTTCTGTGATATAAAATGCTGTGCTGCATATAAGTTATTGCGAGGTCACAATCATTACTTATTACTGCTTGAGTGCATTTTCTGCCGTTCTCGTAAATTTTTAAATCGAACTCAGCTCCCGTCACATCTTTCAATAATGCAGTTATTCCCCAAGCGACTCCGCCTGCTTCAGTTATTGCGCATTTTAATTTTTTTGGGTTGCTTCTCGCATAATCAATTAATTCCTGTATAGTATTATAATTTGAATCAGAATTAACAAATAATCCCGTGGGAGATTCGCCAATTAAATATATTGTCTTGAAATTTTCATAATTTAATTTGCTGATTCCGATTCTATCATGAATTGCAGTGTGTTCAGAACCTAATAATAACGTATATCCGTCAGAATCTGATTCATTAACGTAACGAGTTCCATAAGCTCCGGAAAGTCCGCCGACATTTTTAAATATAATTTTCTGGCCTAAATTTTGCGCTGCTATTTCCGAAATCTGACGCGTTAAAATATCAGTCGCTCCGCCCTTGTTCCATTGAATAAGCCCGGTGATTTCGTGAGCAGGATATTTATTATTATTATTATTTTTTTCAACTTGAGGGTTTAAATTTGCACCTGCTTTTTTTCTTTTCTTTTTCACGATTTTTTTAACCGGTTGAGATTGAGACTCTTGAGCTTTATGTATTTTCGGCTCAGGGATTTTTAAATCTTTTGGCAGAGGCGGCAGCGATGGAACTGAATCAGTTAAAACATCTGCTCCACTGGTAATTAATCCATCGATAGTATTGCCGCGCCAATTACTAATATAATCATTAGCCTGTTTGCCGGAATAACCCAAAAATTTTACGTGTTCCCTTTTTAAAATTTCCTGAAACTCGCTGCTTTGTCCTGCTTTTATATAAGCCTCAGTTAATTTTTTTATAATTTCAGGATCAACATCTTTTTTTACAAATATCCCGTAAAAGCTCCCCCACGGTAAATATTTATAAAATTCAGGATAATACTGCACGATCGGTCTTACATTCGGGACAAAAGGCTCATCCTCAGGAGTGATAACAGTTAAAAATCTTATATCCCCTTGTTCATATGATTTTATAGCATGTTCAAGCAGACAAATAGAGCAATCAATTTCACCGTTTTTCATAGCTTTGATGGCCTGCACTCCATTTGCGTAATTAACCTGCTGCAATTCTGCGCCCGTCACATCTTTTATAAAAGAACAGAAAGCCCACCCAGCACTACCAACTCCACTAATTCCGCATCTGACTTTTAACGGGTTAGCCTTAGCATCTTCGATTAATTCCCTAAAACTAAAATAACGTGAATTTGAATCTACGATTATCCCATTCGCTGCTTCTCCAATTAAATAAATGCAGTCAAAATTTCCATAACTTAAAGGGCTGATACCTAGTTTATCGAGTAAAGTCGAATTTTCACCACCCATCAATAAATTATAACCGTCCGATGGAGATTCATAAGCATAACGCATCCCAATAGCTCCAGATTCGCCAGGGATGTTATTTATATTCATTTTGATGCCTAAATTTTTTGCTGCAATCTCTGAAACTGGTCGTGTTATTTTATCAGTCGCTCCGCCTTTTGACATTATTACTACGCCGTTAATATCGTATTCGGGATAACCTTTTTCAGCTTTAGGCTCGGTGATCTGTTCTTCTTCATATTCTTCATATTCTTCGTATTCTTCGTATTCGTCATTTTTATAATTATTTTTTATGTTTGCGTTCTGAACATTTTCACCAAACCCGGCAATTAATTTGCTGAAATTTCCCCCGCGCCAGCTTAAAACATAATTTTGGGCTTCGTCCGCGATTAAATCTAAAAAATTAATATTATTCTTTTCGAACGAAGATTTTAAATTAGAGCCGTCTCCAGATTTTTTAAACGCTTCGCCTAATCTGGCAATAATATTTTTTGGCGTGCCCTTCTTAACATAAACACCGTATAAAGCACCATAAGGCAAATATTTAAAATTTTTCGGCTCGGCTCTTAATGCTTGTAATGACATCCTGCCGCTTTCAGGAGCTATTAAAATCCCTTCGGTAAACTCTCCCATTAAATAAATGCATTCGTATTCACTAAAATCTAAAGGGTTATTATTATCTTTTAAATTTGCGCGCTCCGGACCAATATAAAACGCATATCCATCAGCAGGAGAATTTTTTAAATAATTTATTGCCGGTGAATTTGCTTGACCAGAAAATGCCCATATGCTTAAAGTCTGATTTAAATTTTTTTCGAGCATATGCACAAATTCTTTTAAATATGCGCTCTCTATGCCACTAGAATTAAAATGAATTATTCCAGTTATTTCACGTTCCGGGTATTCAGCATAAGCCGAATTAATAAAAATTGTAAAACTTAGAAATATTGTTAATAATAATGTGGCTGGCCTCTTCAAGATATTTCAATACCTCCTAAAAAGTTTTAAAATGTGAAAAATTCTAACATGACGGACAAAATCTCTATACAGAAATTACATGTATTTTTATAGAAAATTCCTCCCGGATAATTTATTTAATAATTAATTTTATTTTTACCCGGAAGGAAAAAGGAAAATATTTTTATTTTTGTCAGATATTACATTTATTACATTTTTTAAATTTCTTCGAGCGCACTTTGAATTTTATAACCCGCATCACGTATTAAAATATCTTTCTTAAACGCCTCAATATCATATTTGACCATGCGTTTAACGAGAGCTTTAAAACTAACTTTGCGATGCCAGTTTAAAATTTTTTCTGCCTTCGACGGATCTCCAAGCAATAAATCAACCTCTGTCGGCCGGAAATATCTCGGATCAACTTCAATTACTGTTTTGCCGGTATTTTTATTTATTCCTTTTTCGTTAATTCCTTCGCCCTGCCATTCGATTTCGATCCCTGCTTCTTTAAATGCTAGTTCCGCAAATTCCCTCACTGAATGCGTTTCTCCTGTAGCGATCACAAAATCATCAGGCTGATCATGCTGCAAAATTTTCCACATGGCCTCGACATAATCCTCAGAGTGTCCCCAGTCGCGTTTTGAATTTAAATTTCCGAGATAAGTTTTTTCCTGCAAGCCTAATGCTATACGGGCGGCTGCTCTGGTTATTTTCCGAGTCACAAAAGTTTCTCCGCGCAATTCTGATTCATGATTGAACAAAATACCATTTGAAGCAAACATCCCATAAGCCTCACGATAATTCACGGTGATCCAATACGCGTATAATTTTGCGGCTGCGTACGGGCTTCTAGGATAAAACGGCGTTGTTTCTTTTTGCGGGACTTCCTGAACTTTTCCAAATAATTCCGACGTTGAAGCCTGATAAATTTTTGTATGCTTCTCCATTCCTAAAATTCTTATTGCCTCCAACAGCCTTAACGTCCCCAACCCATCAGAATCGGCCGTATATTCCGGAGTCTCAAACGAAACTTTTACATGACTTTGAGCAGCTAAATTATAAATTTCATCCGGCGCAATTTCCTGAACAACCCGTATTAAATTCGAAGAGTCCGTTAAATCTCCGTAATGCAAAAAAAATTTATGATCTTCTTCGTGCAAGTCCTTATAAAAATTATCGATTCGAGCAGTATTAAAAATTGAGCTTCGACGCTTCAAGCCGTGAACTTCATAGCCCTTTTTTAATAATAATTTCGTTAAATATGCTCCGTCTTGTCCTGTTACGCCGGTTATTAATGCTTTTTTCAAGTTTAATTTTCTCCTTTCACTTTCCAAGGGACATCGATCGTCATCGGACCTGATCTCCTTAAAACGCAATACGGAGAATTATTTACAGGACCTTCAACGTTAAATGAAATTCTCGGAGGTTTTGACGGACCAGGATGGCAAATCCATTCACCATTATAAAGCCTTATAGCAAGCTCCAAATGTTTTTCACCGAGATTTAAATAATTTAATGGAATTTTTGCGCGTAAACATACATGACCATTTAAAATTTTTATTTCGTCCTGACTATTTACTTGATCGCTGTGGAACGTCCAATATAATAACGTACCCTCCTGAGAATAAAGCGCGTAACCTATTCCGAGCGTGGCATTTGGTTCAGTTATTTCGCCTTCGACCTCGACAAATAAATTATCATGTCTCGTAACAGAAGCGTTTAAAATATTTCCGGCCTCGTCATATAAACCAAATCTCAACGGCTTAAAATATTTGCTTTCGTATTTATCGCCGGGATTTTTCCATTCTGAAATTAAAGTTTCCGGGATTACCATGTCCGTATATTTTTGAACACCGTCGGCGACATCATTCGTATCAAATTCCATGTGACCTTTATCCAAACAAATTACCCTGTTGCACATTTGAAGAACTGCGCCCATGTTGTGACTAACAAATAAAATCGTACGGCCTTCTTTATAACTTATTTCGTCCATTTTGCCCAAACACTTTTTTTGAAACGCTATATCCCCAACTGCTAAAACTTCATCGACGATCAAAATTTCTGATGTCAAATGCGCAGCTATAGCAAACGCAAGACGCACGCTCATTCCGCTCGAATATCTTTTTACTGGTGTATCCAAAAATTTTTCTACTCCTGAAAATTCTACGATCGCATCAAAATTCTTTTTTATTTCGCGCGCTCTCATTCCCAAAATTGCACCGTTTAAATAAATATTTTCGCGTCCAGTTAATTCCGGATGGAAGCCCGTCCCAACTTCCAATAAACTCGCGATACGTCCTTTAATTCCGATTCTGCCTTCAGTTGGATCAGTTATGCGGCTTAAAATTTTTAACAGCGTCGATTTTCCTGCTCCGTTATGTCCAACTATTCCGATGCGCTCGCCTTGTTCAACGTCAAATGATAAATTTCTCAACGCCCAAAATTCTTCTGAACCCAATGGCTTAGAACGCGGTGCAAATGGGTGGCGTATTCTTCGCGCGAGTCTGTTTATTCCGTTTCCGATGACATCATATAATCTGCGTTCGCGTCCTTGATGTCTGAGTATATATCTTTTGCCCAAGTCAGAAATTTTTATTGCCAGCATTTTTTATTGGCCTCCTCAAAATAATAAAAAATAAAATTTAAATGTAGTCCGCAAATGATTTTTCAAATGCACGGAAAAATTTAAGGCCGTAAAAAAATAACAACGCCGACATAATCATCGAGATCACAAATCCAGGCAAATATAAAGATTGTGAACTGCCTTGTATGCACCACCTAAAACCATCAATTACTCCGGCCATAGGATTCAAACTGTAAATTAATCTCCATTTATCGGGAATTATTGAGCTTGAAAATCCTACGGGCGACACATACATTCCAAACTGAACTATAAACGGCGTTATATGTTGAAAATCTCTGTACTCCACACCTATAGCAGAAAAAAAATATCCTACGCCTAAAGCTGCTAGCGAGGCAGGAATAAAAAATATTGGCAACAATAAAATTGTGAGCGATGGCATAAAACCATAAATCAACATTAAAATTATTAACATCGCAAACGAGATTAAAAAATCTACCACCGCAACTAATACCGCAGAAGTCGGCAAAATTATTCGCGGGAAATATATTTTACTCACCATGCTGCCGCCTCTTAATACTGCTCCTGAACTTTGGCTCATGGCATTAGCAAAATAATTCCAAGGCAATAACGCCGAAAATACCATTATTGGATACGGCACTCCTTCGCTCGGAAGTTTCGCAATACGCCCAAATATCACCGTAAAAATTACCATGCTTAAAAACGGACGTATTACGCTCCATGCAACCCCGACAATTGTCTGCTTATATCGTACGATGATGTCTCGCCACGCCAAAAAGAAAAATAATTCACGGTACTTGATTAGCTCAAGCAAAAAATCTCCGGTCGTCTTATTCGGTTCGATCACTAAATCAAATTCATCGCCTTTATTTCTGGTGATCAAACGTTTTACTTTTACTTTTACGTCCATGAATAAAATTTCATGCTCCTTTATAAAAATTTTCAAACTAGAGAATTATATATTATTAAACTTTTTCAGCACTTAAAATTATCGCCGGGTTATTTGCCTTCATAAAAATCCCGTTATAAATATTTGCCTGAATCTGAACGCACTCAAAATTTTTTAATTTGCTTAAAATCTCAAATGCGACATTAAAATTTTCTGGGGTAATGCACGAAATCACTAACTTAAAATTATTTTCAAGCTTTAAAATTTCGTCCAAAATATTTTTTAAATCCCCATCGCTTCCGCCTATAAATATTAAATCCGGCTTCGGCAGACCGCTCATTAAATTTAAAATATTTCCAGCATGAATATTTATATTATGTAATTTAAAATTTTTCGCGTTAATCTGCGTTAAATTTGCAGCGTCCGGATTTATGTCTATTGAATGAACTTGTAAATTTATATTTTCGAGACCTGCGCAGACGCTTATTGAACCAGTTCCGCAGCCTATGTCCCAAAATATTTTTTTATCATAAACCTGAAGTCTGCTCAAGATTACGGCTCTTGTTATCTCGTTAGTAATCGGAATATTTTCGAGCCTGGTAAAATCTTTATCGTAAATATATTTATTGTCTTTAACGGTTTCGGGATTTTTTATTAAAATTACGCATAACGATTTAAATTTATTATTCACAAAATCTTCAGGCTGGCCATTATAAATTTTTTCGTCCGGCAGTCCTAAATTTTCACCGATCGTTATATTTAAATTTAAATTATTTTCGCTGAACCATTTGCAAATTACATCAGGCGAGTTTTTATCGTCGCAGAACAATATAATTTTATTGTTGCGTAAAACGTTATTCAAAAATATCCCGCGATCCAATTCCCGGCCATGTCCTGATAAAATTAAAGCGTCGTTCCATGTTTCGAAAACTTTCGCGCATAAAATTTGCAATGAACTTATACCAGGTAAAATTTTTATATCTGCTTCCGGAAAATGATTTTTTATGAACGGCATCAAACTAAATACACCGGGGTCACCTGAAACCAAAATTAATATTTCGCTCTCGTTTGAAATTAAATTAACTGCTTCGTTTAAATTTTCGAGTCTTATAATTTTTTTGCCCGGCGGTATTAAACTTTCGTGGCGTTTCGCTGATAATATACATTTTGCTTTTATAATTGCGTTGCGGGCTTCATACGTTAAATTTAAATTATTTCCTGAACCTACACCAGCTATTATTATTTGCATTCATGACCTCCCAAAATATTTTTATTATTATCGTGAAATATTATATTAAACGGGATTTTAAAATTTATTCGTTCTGCGCACCGTTCCGAAATTCTGCGAGCCAAAACATTCCAGATAAAATTTAAATTATTTTGCTCAATTATTTTTATTGCTTCATTCGTAGTATTTGACGAGTAAATATTTTTTATAATTTCATGCGGCACATCATTCAAAGCTAAATGCGTGCATAATGCTTCAAATTTTCCGTCTGATATTTTACTGTGAGTTATAAACGATCCTGATGCTAATTTCAATAATTTTCCGGGATGTCCTGAAATAGTTATACTCTCAAAATTTAAATTTAACGCTTGGTCTATAACATGGCCGGGATAATTTGAACACTGAATAATATTTTTTCCTGACACTTTTAATATTTCGCGTAAAAATTTTTCGCCCTCATTCCCGAACGTAATATATAAATTTTTATATCCCAATGATTTGATCATATTTAATTCTAAATTTAAACTTTCGAGTAAAGCATTTTCGTTCATGTTCTTTATAATTCCGGTCGTCCCTAAAATTGAAAGGCCGCCAATTATTCCGAGTCTTGGATTAAAAGTATTTTTCGCGATTTGTTCACCGTTTGGAATTGAAATTTTTATGTTGAAGCCCTGATTTAAGTCGTCTTTAAATATTTCGCGAATCGAATTAATAATAATTTTTCTCGGAACTGGATTAATTGCGGGTTCGCCAACTGGAATTTTTAAACCTGGAAGCGTTATTATTCCGACACCTTCGCCGGCTTGAAAATTAATTTTATGTTCATCATTTAAATTTATTTCTGCAAATATTTTTATACCGTTCGTAATGTCTTGAGCTTCACCGGAATTTTTTATGACGTAAAATTTATTATTGTTTTCGTGAAAGACTTTTAAATTAAATATTTTCCCATCGAGATTTTTTATAATTACATGTTCCGGGATAATTTTATCATGTAAAAAAACGGCCGAAGCCTTACAAGCTCCAGCGGCACATATTCCAGACGTAAAACCGGAATTAAAATTTAAATTACAAGTCATATAACAATGCGTTAATTATTGCGCAGGCTATGGTCGAGCCGCCTTTATTTCCGAACGCGATAATTTTATTTATATTTTCGAGCGAATACAATAAATTTTTTGACTCAATTACATTCACGAAACCGACCGGCACACCAATTATTAATTCGGGCTTGACGACATTTAATTTTACTAGTTCGCATAATTTTATTAAGGCAGTCGGGGCATTACCTATTACATAAATTGCATTATCCTTAAATTTTTCGCACATTCTCTCAATATTTATAATTGCTCTGGTCGTATTTTTTAATTTAGCTTCGTCGTTTAAATTTTCATCTGGCGGAATTATTTTAATATTAAATTTTTCTGCGGCATTTTTATTAATTCCGGAATATAACATTTTAGTATCAACGATTATATATTTATATTTATTTTGGTCATCGCGCAAAAAACTTTTTGTAATATTCACGGCATCACCGGAAAAATATAAATTATTTAAATAATCAAAATCAGCGCTGGCATGTATAACGCGTTTAATAATATTTAAATTTTCGGGCTGACCATTATAAATAATTTTGTCCTGAATAATTTTCAAGCTCATTTTTTCAATTTCAACGGGATCAGTAATCAATTTTTAAAATTCACCTCTGGCCAAAGCAAACGTAATATTATTAATTATAAATTTACTGCGCAATAACGCCGCTTTATTTCCAGCCGCCAAAATCGCAGAACGTTCGCAGACATTTCCGACACCAATAAAATTTTTAACTCGTTCAGAATCCGTAAAACTTCCATTTAAATTATTTAATTCATCAGCAGAAAACGTAACGAAATCAATTTTATATTTACGTGCAAAATTTATCATGGCCGGTTCATGTTTCTTTATATCGATCGAGGCCAATATTTTTAAACTCAAATACGACACGCCGGAATTTTCCAGAAATTTTAACGCAGAATTTTCAAATAAATCGGGATCAATATTTTTTTTGCAGCCTGCTCCTAGTATTAAATTTTTTGGTCTTAAAATTAACGTGACGGGCCATAAATCTTTTAAATTAATATTTTGTTCGGTTACGGCAACTCCGATTTTTAAATTTTTATTTTTATTTTTATTTTCGAGTAATGCGCCTGAAATATTTTTAATTAATTCTGGATTTTCGATATTACAATTATTATTTACTGCCCATTCGTCGACAGCAATTAAATTATTTAAGTCCGTTGCGGTTGTTATGACTGGTTGAGCGTTTAAAATTTTTGCGATATTTCTAGCGAGTTCATTAGCTCCGCCGATATGTCCGGATAAAATTGGTATTACATAATTTGCTTTTTCATCGATTACTATAACGGCAGGATCAGTTAATTTTGAGTTAATATATTTTGAAATTGCTCTGACGGCGATCCCGCAAGCTGAAATAAAAATTATTGCGTCAGAATCTGTAAAAATTTTCCCGGTAAGTTCATATAAATTTTTCGGCTTAAAATAAATTTCTGCGTTCAAATAATTATTTAAGAACTTCGCGAGATTTAATGCGCTATTTGTGAAGGCTATTATAAAAATTTTCATGATAAAAATGCGTAAAATACTTTCAAAAATTTTTAATCTTGTACATTATAATCTAAAATATTTTAAATTAAATAAATTCTGGTGAAAATTTAATGATTACTGAAAAAATAAAAATTTCTAATGGCAACGAAGGTTTTAACAACGCTATTAATTTAACTGAAGATTTTGCTAAAAGTTTGAAGCTCGAAGGGAAAAAATATTTTCATGTCAGATTACTGGCTGAAGAAATGTTCTCAATGCTTGAAGCTATTACGGGAAATTTTAACGCAGAATACTGGATCGAATTTGACGAAAATAATAATTTATGTACGTTCAATCTGGACGCGAGCGCAAATATTGATTTTGACGCAAAACAAGAATTATTATCAGCTTCAACCAAAGGCAAAAATATCGCAGTAAATGGCATAATGGAAAAAATTCGCGAGATAGTCGAGTACGGTTTATATCACGTAAACGAAAGCCTAAATTTACAGGCTCAATACGGCTCCGGGCTTTTAGATTTTGGCGTGATGGGCTTAACAAATTCCGAAATTTCACAGGCCGTTTACACCTGGTCAATGAATAAATATAAAAACGTAATAGACGACCAGAAAAATAATAATGATAATATCGCAACTGAAGCATATGACGAATTAGAACGCTCAATTATTGCAAATATTGCAGATGAAGTTAAAGTCGGCGTAAAAAATAATCGCGTTAATTTGATAATCGAAAAGAAAATTTAAATGATAAATATTAAAAATATATGCGCAAACCAATTAAACAACAGGTTCAATTATTAATTTTAATTATTTCTGTCGTGTCATCTGTAATAATTTCTATTGCAGCTTTTATCAGCATGGTGATGATTCATGATGACGGAGAACGCGCACTGATTAACCAGATGGAAAAAAATTTAAGAAATTTAGTGACGAGCCGCGCTGAATTTGCATATTCAAAATTAAATTTTTACGCTGATTACTCAGAATATATAACCAGATGCATACATGAAATTTATATTAACAGTCAGGATTGTCAGCCCGTAGAAATTTCTATAATGAACGCCGAAGATGCCGGTAAATATGTTTTGCAACGGGGATTTAAAGATGAAAACATAGAAAAAAATTCAGTTATGCCCGAAATGTTTTTACTGGGAAATATCGAAAAATATTTAAAAAACTTTATTCCAGATCATAAAGCCGTCATATCTACATCATATTTAGCCGCCGAATCTGGTTTTATGATCTCATATGATTCCGCATCGTTTGATAATGGCGATTCTGATGTTTATTACGATTTTTCGGACAAAGACTGGTACACGAAAGCAAGAGATTATAAGCGCGCAATTTTTTCGAACATATATCAAGACGCTTACGGAAGAGGACCGACGATAACATGTTCAGCACCGTTTTATGACGAAAAAAATAATTTTGCCGGAGTCTTCGCAATAGATATTTTAATAAAAGATTTATACAACGAAATTATAAGAATAGATTTAACAGGAAATGAAGGAGCGTACGCTTTTTTAGTTGACAATTCCGGAAAAATAATAACTGATTCCGGCGAAGAGCTTACGTTATTTCATGACTGGGATATGAGTCCGTTTATTGCCGGCAGAATTTTAGCAGGTGAGATGGGAGTTTTATTGACGGTAAACAGGATTTACTATGCATATGCGCCAATTTTAAAAACCGGTTGGAAGTTCTGCGTAAAGATCCCGGAAAATATTATTTTAATGCCGTTAAAATCCGTCAATCGTCATATTATTTTTATAATAATTTTATTTTGTGTCGCAATTATTTTAATAATTATTTTGATGTTTGAAGCCGCCGACAAATTTTCAAATAAGATTACAGCTCCAATAAAAACTTTAATTCATGATGTCGAATTAATAAGCGATGGGGATTTTAATCATATTGCAGAAATTCATAACGATGACGAAATTGGCGACCTTGCAAAAAATTTTAATCACATGACCGAATGTCTAAAAGAATATATAAACGAGTTCGGGCAAGTCATCGCCGATAAAGAAAGAATAAAAGCCGAGCTTGATGTCGCCGCTAAGATTCAGGCGCATATGTTACCGGAAAATTTTAAAGATGTATCGCGCAACGAACTTGAAATTTATGCGAACATGACCCCAGCTAAAGAAGTGGGCGGAGATTTTTATGACTTTTTCCTGATCGATGAAAATCATTTGGCGCTGGTCATGGCCGATGTTTCAGGAAAAGGAATCCCGGCGGCTCTGTTTATGGTAAATGCTAAAACTTTAATTAAAAACCGCGCTCAATTAGGAGGACACCCAAGCGAAATTTTAACGGACGTAAATAAACAATTATGCGAAAGTAACGAAACAGATATTTTTGTAACGGTGTGGCTGGGGATTTTAGAAATTTCAACTGGTAAAATAATCGCTTCGAATGCCGGCCATGAATATCCAGCCGTAAAACATTCAAACGGAGAATTTAATTTAATACACGGTGTTCAGAGTCCAGCAGTTGCAGTAATGGAAGGGATAAAATTTTTTGAGTATAAATTAATTTTAAATCCCGGCGATACATTATATTTATATACTGACGGAGTTCCGGAAGCCATGAATAAATTTAATAAGCCGTTCGGAATTGAAAGAATGTTAGCAGCACTGGACGGAGCTGGAGATGTTCACGCAGTAGAAATATTATCAATTGTGAAACATTCTGTCGATGAATTTACGGGGGATGCGCCTCAATTTGATGATGTCACTATGTTATGCGTTAAATATTTTGGAGAAGGGGAGAGAAAAAATTTCGTGGGGATCAATAAATTAATAGTTGAAGCTAAATTAAAATCGCTCGATGAAGTTTTAGAATTTGTGGACGGATTTTTAGAAAATAACGGCTGTCCGCCAAAAACGCAGGTTCAAATTGATGTAGCAGTTGAAGAATTATTTGTAAATATCGCACATTATTCAGGTTCAAATTATGCCGGTGTTGAAGTTGAAATAAAAGATGACTGCGTGTTTATAACTTTTTGTGATCGCGGTATGCCGTTTGATCCTTTAGCGCGTCCCGATCCCGATGTAACTTTACCGGCTGAAGACAGATCGATCGGAGGACTGGGGATTTATATCGTAAAAAAATCAATGGACGAAATGACTTATAAATATGATGACGGCGAAAATATTTTAACGATTAAGAAAACATTTTAAAATTAATTTCAGGAAAGGAGACGAATATAAAAAAAATGGAGAGATGTAACGTTATTGCTATGCCCGATCCTGAAAATTTAAGAATAGGAATTTTAGGCCGGATTGATTCGGGAAACGCAAACGATTTTGCAAACTCTATAAAAATGTTGAGGCAGCAGCATCCTGAAGGCGATGTAATTTTGGACTGCAGCGGACTTGAATATATTTCCAGCGCCGGCTTAAGAGTTTTATTAACGTTGAAGAAGCGTGAAAATTATCCGTTAAAATTAATCGAAGTAAACAGGGATGTAAGCAGCGTATTAGAGGTAACAGGTTTTATTCAAATATTTGATGTTACGCGGGCATTGAGGGATATTACAGGAACAGAGGGCGAATTTTTGGGCAAAAACGGCAATGTAAGTTTTTACCAGATGGAGAGCGATACAATTTTAAAAGTTTTTTGGAGCGAGACCCCTCTTGAAGCAGTCGAACGGGAGCGCAAAAATGCTCAGGCTGCATTACTCGCAGGAATTCCCACGCTGATCGCTTATGATATTGTAAAATGTAATAATTGTTACGGAATGTTATACGAAATGATTCAGGCGAAAAACGCACCGGTTTTAATGAAGGCTTCACCGCGAAACATGAGAACGTGCAGTGTTGCAATGGGAAAATTATTAAAAATTATTCACAGCTCAACGCCGGAGCCTGATGCATTGCCCCAAACTCGTAATATATATATAGAATGGGCGCAGAAGATGTCAAAATATTATTATCCGCATGAAGTAAAAATTTTACTTGAATTAATAAATTCCGTTCCAGTAGGCAATAATTTTGTTTATGGAAATTTCACGGCGAAAAATGTTTTTATACGCGGTGATGAGGCGATGGTGTTAAATATGAGCGGTTTAAGTTGCGGAAATGCTTTATATGATTTGGGAACGTGTTACATGTTTCACATGGGCGAAGCTAAATTAATGAGCGAGATAGCCAGCGAACTTGATGTAATGCAGGCAAATATTTTGTGGCGCAATTTAATACGGGCATATTACGACGATGATGAAGCTAAAGTAATAGCCTCTACTGATTCGATTAGGGCGGCTTCGATGTTGCGTTCTGCTTTAGCTCCTGCCAGTTATCCGATGGAAGAAGAAATGATCGAAAAATTTATAAAAAAGGCTCGTCGAGATGTATTTCCGGCTGTCAGAAGTTTAACAAATGCTTTATCAAAAGATATAACGTAATTTATAATTTTAATATTAAGATAAGAGGGGGCTTTTCATGTTAGGAGTAATTTCGCAAATTGACGATGATTATTTAATTTTAAAAGTAAAAGGCAGCATAAATCCTGATAACGCTGATGAGTTTGCCAAAAAATTAATTGAAGCCCGTCAAAAAAATCCAGAGAAGCTATTAAAAATAGATCTGTCAGAAACAGAAAAAATTTCCGGGCCAGGCTTACAGGCATTGCTTGAACTTCAGCGCGGTGAAAAACGTCCTGTAACGCTTTGTAACGTGCCTTCAGATGTGATGGAAAATATTAACGCTTCTGGAATGGCTGATTTATTCAGAATTTCCGAAGTTATAAAAGATGTTCAAGTGAGCGAAAATGATTTAATCGGGCATTTTGGGACGACGAGAATATATAAATTGGGCAACGATAAAATTTTAAAAGTTTATGCTGATGATACGAGCGCGGAACAAGTTATTTGCGAACGCCGCCGGGGTCGTGTAGCTTTAAAATATGGAGTGCCGTCTTTATTATCGTATGAAATTGTTAGGTGTAATGGTTTTTACGGTTTAGCGGGTGAATTAAGTAATTCCCGGAGTGTTTCGAGTTTAATAAGAGAATCGCCTGTGAATATTACAAAATGCGGAATGTTAATGGGGCAATTGCTGAAAAAAATTCATTCGGTGAAAGTTAATCCCGAAGATTTGCCCGATATAAATGTATTAGGCCATGAAAATATAAATAAAGCCGCAAAATATCTGCATACTAAAGAAATAGGGCAATTAATAGACATTATTAATTTAATTCCTGAGAGTGATTACATGATACACGGGAATTTTAGTTCAAGATATGCATTTGTTCACGGGGATCACTGCATGGCCGGCGGATTTATGTGGCTTGCGCGTGGAAATTATTTATTTGATCTCGGAGTAATTTACATGACGCATATATTATGCGGAGAATTTTTGGCGAAACCTTTAACGGGAATTGAAGCAGATGACGCGAAGCAATTATGTCAAATGATTTTGCAGAGTTATGCCGGCGACAGTTTTAAATATAAAAAAATGCTTCCGTTTATACATGCAGTTGGACTTTTAAATTTAGTATTATTCCCGGTAATGTTTGGATTGGGCGAGGATCTAACGGAAAAATTTATAGCATTATCGCGCCGTGATTTATTTCCGGTTGCAGAAAATGTAATAAACGTTCTGTCTAATTTAAGCCCAAAAGATGACGAAGAAACAGAAAAGGCTCAAGAGCAAATAAATAAATAAAATAAAATAAAATCAATAAAAATAACATGGCCGAAAATTTACGCGCATTTATAATTTAGGAGTTAATAAAAATAGAAATTTCGGGAGGCTTAATTTTAATAATCATGAAAAATTTAACGTTTGATTATAGTAATGCTTCGGAATTTGTAGCGGATCACGAAATATCAAGTATAAAAACTGCTGTTTTGAGTGCCGATGAAAAATTAAAATCTCGTAAAGGCGAGGGGAATGATTTTTTAGGCTGGTTGGATTTGCCTGTAAATTATGACAAGTCCGAATTTGAGAGAATTAAAAAAGCTGCTGAGAAAATTCAAAGTGATTCGGATGTGTTAATTGTTTTAGGGATCGGCGGATCGTATTTAGGTGCGAGGGCTGCGACTGAATTTTTACGTCATGGATTTTATAACGAGATGACCAAAGAGGCCCGCAAGACTCCGCAAATTTATTACGCTGGAAACAGCATGAACGGGACGTATATTCGTGATGTAATTGATGTATTAGGCAATAAAGATTTTTCGATCAATGTAATTTCAAAATCCGGAACGACAACCGAGACAGCTATTGCGTTTAGAATTTTTCAGGAATTATTAATTAAGAAATATGGGCGAGAAGGTGCAGCCAAAAGAATTTACTCGACTACAGATAAAGCGCGCGGAGCATTAAAAAATTTATCTGATGCAGAGGGTTATGAATGTTTTGTAATTCCTGATGATGTTGGCGGAAGATTTTCGGTTTTAACGCCTGTCGGATTATTGCCAATAGCAGTAAGCGGAGCAGATATAAATAAATTAATGGAGGGAGCAGCATCATTCAGGGAAACAGCATTAAATAATAATTATGATGATAACCCGTCATTAAAATACGCAGCGTTAAGAAATATTTTAATGCGTAAAGGCCGTAACGTTGAATTTTTAGCGAATTACGAGCCGAGTTTGCATTATGTTTCAGAATGGTGGAAGCAGTTATTTGGCGAGAGTGAAGGCAAGGACAAAAAAGGAATTATGCCGGCATCAGTTGATTTGACGACGGATTTACATTCGATGGGGCAATTTATTCAAGATGGAAGCCGGATAATGTTCGAGACAGTTATAAATCTTGAAACGCCGAGACAGGATTTTGAGTTAAAAGCTCAGGAGAATGATTCTGACGGATTAAATTATTTAGCTGGTAAAACTATGAATTACGTAAACCACTGCGCAATGAAGGGGACAATTAATGCACATGTTGCCGGCGGAGTTCCGAATTTAATGGTGAACATGCCCGAACAAAATGAATTTTCACTCGGACAATTATTTTATTTCTTTGAGTATGCTGTAGCGATCAGCGGATACATGAACGGCATTAACCCATTTGATCAGCCTGGCGTAGAATTTTACAAAAAGAACATGTTTAAATTATTAGGCAAGCCCGGATATTAGAATTTAAAAATATTAAATATAAATATAATTTTGATCCCTTCCAGAATAAATTTTTTTAAGCGGGAGGGATTTTTTTTGCTGATATAATTTTCAGATAATTTTTAAAATTCAAGGAGGCAAGTTTTTTATAATGCAGGAAGAAAAAAATTCTCGTGAAACATTTGCGAGCCGATTAGGATTTATATTTTTATCTGCCGGTTGTGCAATAGGTTTGGGCAATGTCTGGAGATTTCCATTTATAACGGGTAAATACGGCGGTGCGGCGTTCGTATTAATTTATATATTGTTTTTATTTGTATTTGCAATGCCCATAATGGTAATGGAATTCGCGGTCGGCAGAGCTTCTAAAAAAAGTATGTCGCAGTCTTTTGCTGTTTTAAAACCAGAAAATAAAATATGGAGCTTATGGGGTTATATAGGCTGGGCTGGAAATTATATTTTAATGATGTTTTATACAGTTGTAACCGGCTGGATGCTTGCATATACGTTTTATTCGTTAATGGGAAATTTATCCGGAATAAATCAGGAAGCCGTCGGAAATTTTTTTAATTCGCTTTTATCGAGTCCGATCGAGATGATTTTATGGATGTTATTGGCGGTCATAATTGGTTTTGCAGTTTGCTTCTCAGGACTTCGCGGAGGAGTCGAAAAGGTTACAAAAATTATGATGAGCGGATTATTAATAATTATGATAACGCTCGCAATAAGATCAGTAACACTTGACGGAGCAGAGGACGGATTAAAATTTTATTTGCAGCCCGATTTTAAAAAACTTGCGGAATCCGGAACATGGAACGTAATTTATGCGGCGTTAGGACAATCATTTTTTACGTTGAGCATCGGAATAGGATCAATGGCAATATTTGGAAGTTACATAAATAAAGATAAATCGCTGTTCGGTGAAAGTTTAATAATAACTGGACTCGATACGCTTGTAGCATTATGCGCAGGTTTAATAATTTTCCCGGCGTGTTTTGCGTTCGGAATAAATCCGGGAGCTGGTCCGGGATTAATTTTTGTTACACTGCCGAACATGTTTAATTTTATGCCAGCCGGACAAATTTGGGGGACATTATTTTTTACGTTTATGAGTTTTGCTGCGCTTTCGACGGTAATAGCAGTATTTGAAAATCTCGTGGCGTGCTTAATGGACAGATTTAATTTAACTCGTAAGATTTCGGCCGTAATAATGGGAATAAGCGTATTTATTTTATCGATTCCGTGCGCATTGGGCTTTAATGTTTGGTCAGGTTTTCAGCCGTTTGGAGCTGGTTCGATGGTTCTCGATCTCGAAGATTTTATTTTAAGTAATAATTTATTGCCGATCGGTTCAATAATATATTTATTATTTTGCGTTAGTCGTTACGGCTGGGGCTGGGACAATTTTATAAAGGAAGCTGACGAAGGATACGGATTGAAATTCCCGAAATTTTTAAGATCATATTTAACGTATGTAGTTCCGGTAATAATATTAATAATTCTGGTTGCAGGTTACGTCGAGAAATTTTTTTAGTAATTCATAAACTTAAAAATAAAAATATAAGGCTCGTTCAAAATAAAATTATGCTGAACGGGCTTTTTTATGTTGCGGCTTAGAATATAATACATAAATCAAATATAAAAAATTTTTCAGCAGGAGGATTAATTTAAATTTATGGCTCTTGATATTAATATGAATCTAAACGCAGAAAATTCCGAATTAAATGTTTTACTCGCGGGACGTTTGGACACGCTGACCTCGCCGGAACTCGATGAAAAATTAACGGAAAATATTCAGGGAATTAAAAATTTAATATTCGATATGACAGAATTAAAATATATTTCATCCAGCGGTTTACGCGTGCTGCTCAAATATCAGTCCGAAATGAAAAAAACAGGAGGCATGAAAATTAAAAATGTTCGCAAAGAAGTTATGGCAGTCTTGAAAATTACCGGCTTCACAAAATTTTTAAACATAGAATAAATAAAATAATAAATAAAATAAATGTTCAGGAAAAAATTATTAATTGCATTTTTAAGCGTAGGATTATTATCTGCGGTTTTGTCGTATTGTATTATATTTTTTATTCTGCCCGGAACAGGTTTAAATTTAATTTTTTCGTTTTGTGCAGTGATGATAATAATTTTTATTTTGGCTGACATCCTTTCACGAAAAATCACCCGCCCAATATTAAAATTAAACGAGGACTCAAATAAAATAATTAATTTCGAACTTGATCACAAAGCAAAAATTTATAATAACGACGAAATAGGAGAACTCGCAAAAAATTTTAACAGCATGGCCGTAACTCTTAATGAATATATGCAGGATTTCGGGAAATCTGTAGAGCAAAATTTAAACGTAAATGCAGAATTAGACATCGCCGCAAAAATTCAAAGCGACATGTTGCCAAAAATAAAAACGTTCCCAAATAGAGACGAATTTGATATTAATGCGGAGATGCTTCCAGCTAAAGAAGTCGGCGGGGATTTTTACGATTTCTTTTTTGTAGATGCTGATCATATTGCTTTGGTTATGGCTGATGTTTCAGGGAAGGGTGTGCCTGCTGCGTTATTCATGGTGGTCGCTAAAACTTTAATAAAGAACCGCGCTCAAATGACAAAGAACGGTGAACATGATCCAGCGCAAATTTTACACGATGTAAATAACCAGTTATGCGGCAGCAATGAATCTAAATTTTTCGTGACAGTCTATCTCGGAATAGTCGAAATTTCTACAGGCAACGTAATATACTGTAACGCCGGCCATGAATTTCCAGCAATAGAACACGACGGAGAATTTAAATTAATTGAAACTGATAACGATCCAGCATTAGGAATAATTTCGGATTTGGATTTTACGAATTATGAATTTAAATTAAATCCCGGCGACAGCATTTATTTATATACTGATGGAGTTACTGAAGCAATAAATTTAAACGAGGAATTATTTGGAGAAAATAGAATGTTGAAAGCTCTTAACACTTATTATGATGAGAGTGCGGAAGAGATTTTAAAATCAGTTGAGGCCGAAATAAATATTTTTGCAAAGAAGACCCCGCAATTTGATGACATCACGATGATGTGTTTTAAATATTTTGCGAATCGCGATGAAATTGAAATTAAAGCTGATATTAGTAATTTGGACAGAATTAATAAATTTTTGGAGCGTAAATTTAAAGAATATCAATGTTCAGAAAAGAGCGCTAAATTTATAAATCTGGCTTGCGAAGAAATTTTTAAAAATATTTGCAGTTACGCCTATCCAATGCAATACGGGAAAGTAAAAATTAAAGTCGTGCAAAATAATAATTCTGATATTGAAATAAAATTTATTGACAGCGGAATAAAATTTAATCCGATCGAAACATTTAAAATAAAAAACGGTTTAGGCTTGAGACTTACAAAAAGTATCGTTGATCATATAGCTTACGAACATGACGGAAATAGAAATATTTTAACTCTCAGGAAAGCGATTAAATAAATAAAAAAAATGCTCACTAAAAAATTATTTATGGATTCATTTGTTGTATATGTATTCACTGAAATAGCTATTTGTTTGTCGAATGCCATAGACGGAATAATTGTCGCCAGGACTTTAGGAAGTGAAGCGATGGCAGCGATGGGATTATGTGTGCCGTTATATAGCATTGTTGGAGCGTTATGGGGATTAATTGCGGTTGGAATGCAGAACAGATGTTTAAATTATTTGGGCAAAGGCGATATTAACAACGCGCAAAAAATTTTTGGATTTATATTCCCTTTATGGATGTTGTTAACGATTATATTAGCGATATTTGGAATTATTTACGCTGGAAATTTAGCGGAATTTTTCGGGGGCGTAAAGGGCACAAATTTATATGAAGGTGCAAAAAAATATTTAATCGGTGATTTAATTGGATTGCCTGCATTAATAGCCGTTCCGATTTTGTCAGCTGTTTTACAAATGGACAGCAATGGAAAACTTGTGAGTTACGGTGTTTCGTTGATGGCAATATCAAATATTATTTTGGATTTGCTGAACGGTTATGTATTTTACGGCGGATTATTCGGGATGGGTTTAGCAACGTCGATAGCGAATTATTTAGCGATGATATTAATGCTTACTCATTTTTTTAAAAAGGATTCGATGTTTAAATTAAGGCTCGAAATAATAAATTTTAAAGAACTGATAAAAATATTTTCCGGCGGTGCACCGAGATTAACAAAAAATTTTTCAAATACTTTAAGGCCATTGCTAATAAACAGATTTATATTATATGTCGGTTCGAGTTCTGCATTAGCTGCGTATTCTGTTCAGGGGAATTTTAGTGATGTTGTCGAAGTAATAGGGGCTTCTATAGCGAGCGCGATTTTATTATTGGGCGGAGTATTTTTCAGTGAACGCGATGAAACAGCATTAGATGAATTAATAAAAACTGCGTTCAAGAATATTTTATATTTCATTTTGCCGATTGCGGTTTTAATATTTATATTTGCTCCGGAAATAGCAGGATTTTATATAAAAGATTCCGATGAAGTTTTAAACATGGCGATAGATGTTTTACGTGCTTTTGCAATATCATTGCCGGTTCAAGCGTGCGGAGAAAGTTTAATAAACATTCAACAGGTTACGGATAATTTTAAATTTGTTCATATTTTCACGTTTTTGAATAAATTTTTATTGATAGTTTCGGCGACTTTCATATTTGGTTATTTATTTGGAGTTAACGGGATATGGTTTGCGATTCCTGGAGCTTCGTTTTTGCTGGTGATGCTAGAATTAATATTTATAAGCCTCAAAAATAAAAGTGTAATAAAAAAATTTATGGATCTTTACGGGCTTGAAAAAAATTTCTCGTATGATAAAAATGACGAGTTAGAATTATCGCCCAAAAATGAAGAGGAAATAATATTTTTATCGTCATCAATAAACGAATTTTGTGAAGCTCATAATATTGATCTTGAACGGGCGTATATATTTGCGTTATGTGTTGAAGAAATGGGAATGAACGTAATAAAGCACGGATTTTCAGACGGCAAAAAACACGAAATGAGCGCGAGAATAATTTATGAAAGAAATGACGGAAATTTAATTTTTAGGTTGCGTGATGATTGCGGAACGTTCAACGTGAAAGAGCGTGCATTAAAGATAATGGATTCACCGCCAGAAAAGGGGATCGGGATTAAATTAGTTATGCAGAGCGCAAAAGATGTAAAATATGTTCATGTGCTTAACACTAATACGATAATAATCACGGTTTAAATAAATATTTTAAATTTAAATATGTTATAATCGCCGGAGTTTTTTAGGAGGGGAGATAAAGCGATGACAAAATATGTTTGCACTGTATGCGGATATGTTTACGATCCTGAAGTTGGCGATCCGGACAGCGGAATTGCGGCGGGGACGAAATTTGAGGATATTCCGGATGATTGGGTGTGTCCTTTATGCGGAGTTGGCAAGGACATGTTTGAGGCGCAATAAAATAATTTTAAATTTTTATTTATGTGTTGAAATTTGAATAAAAATGCTCGTTCTGTTTTTAATTTATTAATTAAAATTAAGCTGGACGAGTTTTTTATATTTTTTATATTTTTATATAATATACGAAATTTTTTTTACAGGGAGGAATTTTTAAAAATGTCGAGAAGATTTTTAATTTTAGGATTTATTAGCGTTTTAATTTGCGTTATGTTTGCGTCCGGAAGTTTTGCGGCATATCCCGGAAGCATTGAAGCGTATTTTGATGAGGTCGGCCATGATGACTCAAACAGGGAGACAGGCCCGGCAGTGGATGAAAGTTTAAAAAATTATTTTCCTACGAGCGTGAGACAAGTTGAGAAAAAAGCGGAGGCAGAACCCGAAATAAATATAAATTCAGATGAGCCTGAAGAAGTTGAAGTTGTTGCACCAAAAGCTGAACCGCAAAAAATTAACAGTGTAAAAGAGTTCAACATCGATAATAATAAAATCAACGTAAAATTTTACGGAGCATTTCGCGGAATTGATGAAAAACGCCGCAGAACTGATGAGATTTTTTTATGTTTCGTAATGACCCCGAAAGAAGATATATATATACGACTGAACAGCAATAATATTTTTGATTCAAAGGGAAACAGATATAATCACTGGTATAATATTATAGGTAGCGAGAACACTTCGAGCCGTGAAATTATTGAGGGCATTCCTATTCAAGTTATGTTTTGTTATAACGTAAATATTTCTAAGGCTGGAAATTTGCCGGTTATTTCGAGAGCTACAATTAATTTTAACGATGAAAAATTTGATTTTAGGAATTTGCAGGTTCATGAATTTGACGAATGGAACAGCATTAAAAAGCATTTGGGAATAAATTCATATAATTTTTATAAATCCCTCTCGAATTAAATTTTTATCCGGGAGGGAAATTTTTATATTTTTTTTATTTATCTCGTTTGCTAGCTTCGCCATGAAATATTATTTTTTAAAATTTTACAGGGATTTCCGCCAATAATGCAATTGTTCTCACTAAATACACGAAAAATTAAACTTCCAGCAGCTAACACGCAACCATCTGGAATTTTTGAGCCTTTTAAAATTGAATTTCTGCAACATATCCAAACGTTATTGCCGATTATATTTACTGAAATTTTAGAGCCGTGTCCTATGTTGCAGATTCCTTTAAAAATTATTGTGCCGTTGTTATGCCAAATGCTTCGCGAGTAATATATATCAAAAGTTCCAACGCATTCAAAACCTATTCTGATCATTCCAAATTTAATATTTTGTGATTCAGGTAAAATTATTTTGCCGTTGAGAGATTTTAAATATACGTGTCTCGAAATTAGAACGGGAAATTTTAAAGCTGTCTTAATACGTAATAAAAAAACTCATCCCCAAAAATTTCAGGTTTCAAGGGGACGAGCAATAAAATTAATTTTTCGCATTAACGTTATTTGAGTCGGATTCATTCTCATCTTCATCGTCTAAATCTTCTTCGAGTTTTAAGACCTGCTTTTCAACTTCAAGCCACTTGTCCCAGCTCTGCAAATGAATACGTTTATATTTTAATTCAGTGTCGTTTATCACGAATCCTATACGCCCTATTAATCTCGTTTCGCCGAATTTTCTGGGATATGTGTGCCAAAAAGTTACGCGCATCCAAATATCTCCCAAAATTTCCTGCGGTGTAGAATTTGTTCCGACATCCGCAATATATCCCCAGTCAGAACCCTCGCGCCACCTAAATTTATTTATTTTAGTGTCGACACCTTCGCGTATATCGAGTTTTAAATCTGTATCTTTATCAGACTTAACCATAAAAACAGAAAATATATTATCATCGTTATCTGCACCGGCTTGTTCTGTGTTAGATTTTTTTGTCCTAAATGTTCCCATATAAATTATTTTTAATCCGTCGGCTGTTTCGAGTTCCGTAAAATTTCCTGCTTTATCTGTTTTAATTACACGAGGTTCAGGGGTTTTCACGTGATATTCTCCATCAATGTATTCATCTGGTCCAATATCAGCATACGAACAACTGCATACACATAAAATTAAAAATGCAGCAACAAAAAATTTGAAATTACGCATAAAAAAAATTCCTCCTACTTAAATGAATGAATTAATTATTAATATATTATAAAATTATTTCATGAAAAATATAATTAAATATTCTTGTTCCGAATGCGGATATACAACAACTACGAAAACGGGAAAATGTCCAGCCTGCGGTTCATGGGGATCATTTGAAGCCGTGCAGGAAAATAATTTTAATTCAAATTTGAATCCGAACACGACAAAAAATTTTAATCCCGTTAAAAATATTTCCCGTGCAATTGATGTTAAAGCACCTGAAAGAATTTGCACAGGTATTTCAGAATTTGATCGGGTTTTGGGCGGAGGTCTCGTTTCCGGTTCAGTCGTTTTAATCGGCGGTCAGCCAGGCATCGGAAAATCTACGCTGTTATTGCAATCTGCCGGAAGCGTCGCAAAAAATTTAAATTCTCCAGTGTTATATATTTCAGGTGAAGAGGCTCAATCTCAAGTAGCTATGAGAGCCTCAAGAATTGGAATTTTATCCGAAAATTTATTTTTATACTGCGATCAAAATTTGGAAAACGCTTTAAATATTTTAAACGAGCATGATTTTAAATTTTTCGTTCTCGATAGTGTTCAAGCTATGAATGCAGATAATAATTCAGGCTGGCCGGGCAGTCCTAATCAAATTAGAGCAGTTGCGCAAAAAATTATTGATATTTCGAGATTAAAAAATATTCCTGCCGTCATGATCGGTCATATTACAAAAGATGGAAAAATCGCCGGGCCGATGTTGCTTGAACATATGGTCGACACAGTTTTAAATTTTTCCGGTGAGGGTTATTCATCTTACAGAATGTTACGCGCCTTAAAAAATCGTTACGGCAATACTGAAGAGTTAGGAATTTTTGAAATGTCCGAAAATGGTTTAAAACCGGTAATCGATAAAAGCGGATTATATTGGAATAAAAATGATTCTGCTGTGCCAGGTGTAGCGATGACGATAGCCCTCGAAGGTAATACACCTTTGGCCGTTGAGTTTCAAATTTTAGCGACTCGCACAATTTTTCCATATCCCAGACGCACAGCACGAGGAATCGAAATAAACCGCTTCCAGTTATTGACCGCCGTAATTGATAGACGTTGCGGAATTCCTGCAAACAATCACGATTTATATATAAATATTGCTGGAGGCTTAAACGTTCAAGACCCATCGGGAGATTTGCCGGCGTGCGCAGCAATTGCTTCAGCTTTGAAAAATATTCCGTTACCTGCTGGAACTTGTTGGCTCGGTGAAGTCGGTTTAGCTGGTGAGGTCAGACCGGTCACAAGAATTTCAATGAGATTGAGGGAAGCTGCACGGCTGGGATTTAAAAGCGCGGTAATAAGCTCGCGGGAAAAATTATCAGGTGATAATAAAAATAATTTCGGACTTGAAAATTTAATACGAGTTAAAAATTTATCTGAAGCGCTTAAATTCATGAATAATTAAATTAATAAAAATTTACGTTCTCAATTTTAAAAGATGCTTTTTGTACGTGTAATTCATGTTTTAAAAATTCGTCGTCCCAGTCTGCATTGTCCGGCCATGCTTTTGGCTTTGAATTTTCACCGCCGCTCAATGAAACATATTCTCCGCCTTCGCTCAATAAATATAAATCCAGAGTGTTAGATTTTTTGTGCAGTTCCAGATGCATTTTTATAATTCCTTTTTCGAGGCTTGAAACGTTCCATTTTGTTGTAATGAGTTCATCTGCTCGAAGTTCGTAAGATTTTTGTCCGGTTTTGCTGTCTTCTATTGTGTACGTATAAAATCTTTCGGCGCGCATTAATAAAAAATCTGTTACGGCAGGTAATTCTGCTTTTAAATTTGTTCTTGATGACATTTTTATTTCAAGGTAACTACCATTTCGCCACGCAAAAAACGGAATACCAGCAGACGGAATAACGATCCAGCTTCTTATATCCCGGTGGCTTGTTGCTGAATAATGGTAAACTCGTGAATCAAATGTGTCTTTATCATAATTTCCGCGTATTAAATAATTTTTGGCTCGATGATCCGGGCTAACTTGTAATATTTCACTTTTTGATGATTCCAGAACCACATTTAAACCTTCATGCGGAGGCGAATATAAAACGCTTAAACATTTTCCCGTAATTATTCCGTTTAAATCTTTTGGAGGTTCGCCGCTGTAAAAATTATTTGTAACGTTCAGCGGATATTTAAATTCTTCGAGTGCCTTTAATCCCATTTGAGTATCAGTGAAAACATTATGAAAAGTATTTGCATCGGTCTGACACTTCCATAAACCTAAACCGGCGTTTTTAATTCTAGGCTCTAAATATAAAATTACGTTTTGAGCACGTTCGCGGGCTAATAATATCCGGGACATCTTCACGTAAAATAATATTAAATATCTCGCACAAAACATCATGCTTAAAATTAATCCGGCCTGTAAAATTAAACCCGTTAAAATTTCTGTAAATATAAAACCTTTTCGCGCTCTTAAATCTTTTATTTTCATGATAGCAATTATATAATTTTTTTTTGCGTAATTTGTTCATGTGAAAATTTTAAAATAAAGGCTAAAATTTAAAACAATTTTTAAGGGGAGTAAATTCACAAATGGAAAAATTAAACGTATTAAAATGCAATAAATGCGGGAATATTATCGAAGTTATGCACGTTGGCGGTGGTGAAATTTCTTGCTGTGGTGATGCGATGAAAATTTTACGCGAAAATACTACCGACGCAGCTAAAGAAAAACACGTGCCAGTATTTGAAAACGGCATCGTAAAAGTCGGAAGCATCGCGCATCCAATGGAAGAGGATCATTATATTGAATGGATCGAAGTAATTGATGATAAAAAAGTCTGCAGAAAATTTTTAAAACCAGGCGAAAAACCTGAAGCGCCGTTTGAATGTGCTAAAGCCGGTGCAACTTTACGCGAATATTGCAACAAGCACGGATTATGGAAGGCGGAACTTTAAAATTATGAAAATTTCTGATTCAATTGTGAAAGCAATTAACGAACAAATTAAAGCGGAATACGATTCAGCATATATTTATTTGGCGATGTCAGCATATTTTGAAGATCAGGGCTTGAAGGGCATGGCTCACTGGATGAAAAAACAGTACGCGGAAGAAGTTGAACACGCCGAAAAATTTGTAAATTATTTATATGAACGCGGTGCAAGAGTAATTATTCCGGAAATTGCAAAACCGAAAGATGATTATAATGACGCTCTCGATGTTTTTCAGACTGCTTATAAACATGAACAGTATGTAACGTCAAGAATTTATAATCTTGTTGAACAAGCTGTGAACGAAAAAGATTACGCGACACAATCATTTTTAAAATGGTACGTTGATGAACAAATGGAAGAAGAAGATAATACCAGCAGCATAGTCAATCAGCTTGAATTTTTGGGAAATGATAAACATAGCGTGTATATGATCGACAGGGAATTAGCTTCCCGTTAAAAATTTTCTCACATTTTAAAACTGGACACTGATCGGAGTTTAATATTTTTATATTGGGCTTCGATCACTTTTTTATTTTATAATTTTGAAAATGAAACTTGACGAAAAAAATTTAAAATCATTTCTCGAAGGTTTATATTATGTTTATGCAAGACGTAAATTAATAAATCCAGACCCATTATATTTTTTATACGATTACGAAATTTATAACCGCGAAATTGTCGGCTTAATAGCTTCGTCTTTAGCATATGGCAGAGTAAATCAAATTATGAAGAGCGTAAAATTTATTTTAAAATATTTAACCGGCGATCCAAAAAAATTTTTATTGAGTAACGCGAATTTTAATATTATTCCCGAAAGTTTTAAGCACAGATTTACGGCAGCATACGACATAAATAATTTATTAAAAAATATTTCGGAAGTCCTAAAAAAATATAATTCAATTGAAAATTTTATGTGTGAATGCATAAGTATTAAAAATAATAATTTGCTCGAAGCATTAAATATTTTTTCTGATGAACTGTCAAAAAATAAGCGCGAAAAATCTTTTAATTTAATTTCAGCTCCGAGAGATAACAGCGCATGTAAAAGATTATTTTTATATTTAAAATGGTTAGTGCGCTCCGATGAAGTCGATCCCGGAGGCTGGAAAATTATAAAACCTGCTCAACTGATAGTCCCGACTGATACACACATGTATAATATTGCTAAAAAATTGGGGTTTACATCAAGAAAATCAGCGGATTTAAAAACAGCTCTCGAAATTACGGAAGGATTTAAAAAAATTTGCCCGGATGATCCCGCAAAATATGATTTTGTTTTAACTCGTTTTGGAATTAGAGCAGGCTTAAATTTTGATAGTTTATAATAACCCAAATTAAATTTTAAATTCGGAGGTGCAAAATAAAAAAATGTTTGGTGATTACACTTGGAACGTTGTAGAAAAGGAATCTGAATGTTTAGCCGAAAGATTTAAAGCAGTCAGCCGTAATATTGCAAATGCTAATACTCCGGGTTATGCGCGTCATAATGTATCGTTTGAGGATCAAATGCGGAAAGTCATGGAGGACGATAAAAAATTACACATGGCCGTAACTGATGAACAGCATATCCCATCGCATCCGTTAAAAATTTCTGATGTGTATGCTCAAGATAATAAAATTATTGATGAACGATACAGGCTCGACCGCAATAACGTTGATCCAGAACGCGAAATGGCAGTATTATCTGAAACTCGTATGATGTATTCGGGATTTATGCGAATAGCCGCGAACAAATTAGCAATTTTAAAATCCGTAATATCCGGACGCTAATTTAAAAGGAGTGAAAATTTATTTATCATGAAAATTTTTGAAAGCATGGAAGTCGCCGGAAGTTCTTTAACGGCTCACAGACTTTGGATGGATACGATTTCATCAAATTTGGCAAATATCAACACGACCAGAACACTCGATGGAGGACCGTATAAACGCCGCGTCCCGGTTTTCGCTGAAATGTTAGACAAAACCATCGGAGGTTATGAAGACATCGGAGGAGTTAGAGTTATAGGAATCGCCGAAGATCAAGGAGCACCCCGCATGACTTATCAGCCCGATCACCCGGACGCAGATGAAAACGGTTACGTTGCTTACCCAAATGTAAATTTAGTTCGAGAAATGACGGACATGCTTGTGGCGAGTCGTGCTTATGAAGCAAATTTATCAGTTGTAACGACCGGGCGCGATTTATGGAACAGTGCTCTGGAAGTTATGAGAGGATAATTTAAAAAAATGTTGGGCGCAATTGTTGGAGATGTCGTCGGGAGCGTTTACGAATTTGAAAATATTAAAACGAAAAATTTTAAATTGATCACCGAAACAAATTTTTTTACTGATGATACTGTTATGACTTTGGCCGTAGCAAATGCCTTAATGATTTTAATGGCTGAACGAAATTCAGAATTTGAAGATGAAAATTTTAAACGCGCAGTAATTTTTGATATGCAGAGGCTCGGACATAAATATGAAAATGCTGGTTACGGCGGAAAATTTTTCGACTGGTTATTTTTTACTCCTGTTGATGCATTTCCAGAACCTTATAACAGTTTTGGCAATGGGTCGGCCATGAGAGTTTCTCCGGTTGCTTGGGCTTCTGATGATCTCGAAACGGTTAAACGGCTCGCTAGATTGAGCGCAGAAGTTACTCACAACCACCCCGAAGGAATCAAAGGAGCAGAGGCAACGGCAACAGCTATTTTTATGGCGCGGACTGGAAAAAGCAAAAACGAAATTAAAAATTATATTGAACAAAATTATAAATATGATTTAAGCCGAAAACTTGATGACATAAGACCGAATTATTATTTTAACGAGACGTGTCAGAAAACTGTGCCGGAAGCGATTATATGTTATTTGGAATCCGTAAATTTTGAGGATGCTTTACGTAACGCAATATCTCTCGGCGGAGATTCCGATACTTTAGCGGCCGTAACGTGTTCGATAGCTGAAGCAGAATATAAAATTCCTGATGAAATAAGCAATTTAATTTTTAACAAGCTCGATGAAAATTTAAAAAATATCCTGAAAAAATTTGACGAATGGAGAAAAATTTAAAATATTTGAAAATTTAATGATCCCCCTGAATTTATTTTTTTATATTTTAATTCAAAGGGGATTTTTTTATTTATTTATTTTCTTTTTTATTTTTGTTCTTCGTTTATTACGGTTTTGCCGGGGTCCACCGAATGCGTTAACCAAACATTTCCGCCGATAACACAGCCGTCACCAATATGAGTACCTCCGCCCAAAATCGTAGCACCAGCATAAATTATTACATCGTTGCCAATATCGGGGTGGCGTTTAATATTTTTTATCAGGCTTCCGTCCGGGTTAGCTTGGAAACTTTTCGCGCCGATCGTTACGTTTTGATAAATTTTTACTCGGTCTCCTATTGTTGCAGTTTCTCCGATTACTACACCAGTGCCGTGATCTATAAAAAAATATTCGCCGATCGTAGCACCCGGATGAATATCAATGCCCGTTAATTTATGAGCGTATTCAGTTATTATTCTCGGAATTAAAGGGATCTGCATCGCAAATAATTCATGAGCAATTCTGTAAGCACTTATAGCAACAAAAGCAGGATACGCCAAAATTATTTCATCACGGCTTTTTGCTGCTGGGTCGCCCCTGTAAGCTGCTTCGATATCTGTTAAGAGCATCCGTTTAATTTCCGGCAATCTCAAAATTAACGCCGATGTAAAAAATTCCGGTTCATCGCTGACCTTCAAAAGTACTTCAAATAAATTCCTCGCAGCACTCTCCAATAATGACGTAACATCCGATCGATTTGGATTTATATGCAACGGAAACATTGAAGCCAATAAATTTTTAAATGCTTCTTCTGCAAGTTCCTTAACGTTATTAAATGATTGAGCCGTGTCTTTTGGAATTTTTCTCAATTCATCGCGCGAAATTCTTACAGCGTCGTTTAAGTTCATGATTTTATATTTTTATTTTTATTATTTTTATTATTCCTGAAATATTCCTGATGATAAATAACGCTCGCCATTATCCGGGAATATTGCGACAATATTTTTATTTGCGTTTTCCGGGCGTTGAGCTAATTTCAAACTCGCACAAAGAGCAGCACCCGATGAAATTCCAATTAAAAAGCCTTCTGTTTTACCGTTCGATCTCGTTGCAGAAAAAGCCTCTTCATTTTCAACGGCGATGACCTCATCATAAATTTTTGTATTCAAAGTATCCGGGATAAATCCTGCGCCTATACCCTGAATTTTATGCGGGCCTGATTTTCCTTTTGACAAAACTGGAGAACTCGCCGGTTCTACCGCTACAATTTTTATATTTGGCAATTTGCTTTTTAAAAATTCTCCCGTTCCCGTTAAAGTTCCGCCAGTCCCAACGCCTGCCACAAAAATATCAATTTTGCCGTTGAGAGCTTCATAAATTTCCGGGCCAGTAGTTTTTTTATGTATTTCGGGGTTTGCTGGGTTTACAAATTGTCCAGGTATAAAACTATTTGGAAGTTTTTGCGCTAGTTCTTTAGCCCGCATAATTGCTCCGGCCATGCCTTTAGAACCTTCAGTTAAAATTAATTCTGCGCCGTAAGCCTGCATTAATAATCTGCGTTCGAGCGACATCGTTTCGGGCATGACTATAATAGCTTTATAGCCTCGTGCTGCAGCTATTGCACTTAATCCGATGCCTGTATTACCGCTGGTTGGTTCAATTATTACGGAGTCCGGTTTCAAAATTCCTTTTTCTTCTGCGTCATCGATCATTGCCTTAGCTATACGGTCTTTAATGCTTCCGGCCGGGTTAAAATATTCGAGCTTAGCAAAAATTTTTGCGTTTAAATTAAACTTTGCCTCAGTTTTTTTTAATTCAAGTAACGGCGTTTTTCCGATTAGTTCATCGATTGAGTTATAAAAATCCGACATGATAAAAAATTTCTCTCCTTACTTAAAATTATATTAATAATAATATTATTGCGTCATAAAACGTAAATTAAATAAAACTCGTGAATTAAAATTATTTACAAACTGAAAGGGTGCAACCAAAAATAATAATAACTTGCACAACTGAAAAATATTTCTAACGACAGCAACACCGCACACCATTGGAGAGATTGAAATTGAAAATGTGCGACATAACTTTTACACCTGCCATCAAAAAATTTTTAAAACGCGTGAATTATTACACAATTAAAAAAATTTCGCAATAATATATTTATTTTATTTTATTTATTCCCCTTTGATCTGTTGTGATTTTTACAGAGCATCTGACAGTTTTCAATACTTGTCTCGCCTCCTTTAGTCCACGCCGTAACGTGATCAGCTTCCATTTCTGTAATTTTATAAATTTTATCGTGATTGCTGTTCTTTTCTAATGCGCATAACGGACAATTTGAAATTTTTTTCCCCTTTGCTTCACGCGTCTGCTTTTCGTAAACAATTTTTTTAATGTGCTCATCAAATACTCGGATATCTAAAAGCTGTTTATTTTTTTCACCATCCAGAATATATTCAAAAATTCCGCGCTTGTTTCTCACTTGATAATCTGCCATTAATTCATTTACGCGTTCTGTAACTTTCTGTCTTGTATACGAATTATTATGAAATTTCCTGTATAACTCTC
>ERZ842401.968-NODE-968-length-42552-cov-5.812151_pt1 | contig 42552 bp, 33 predicted proteins | sample MGYA00521270_ERZ842401 | MGnify/ENA primary metagenome ERZ842401 (study PRJEB31892, sample SAMEA3878208) | bioreactor metagenome | biome: Moose rumen | place: Sweden | collected 2011-10 | study: EMG produced TPA metagenomics assembly of the PRJEB12797 data set... | reverse complement strand
TCAAACTTTAGTGGACAGCCTCGGCCTTAGTGCTGGGGCAAAGGACGTTTTCAAAACGTTATCTTCTACGCTCAAATCTCGCAAATTTGACTCTATCAGAAGATATCGCAACGAAGCGTCCACGTAGGGCGTATTATATTCCTATTATAATATGCTGCGGCGTGGGCAGACGGTAGTTGTTTATCCTGATAGAAGGCAATGCGAGAGCCTGAGCGTGGGATAAACGAGGAAGTTTCTCCCACGTCTTTTTAGTTCCATACTAACACTTGTGTTTAACCACCACGGCCAGGGAGAGGCTGGGGACAAAACGATTATGTGTATGGGAAAAACATCTTATGATCAAATAAAACATTTATTTCCTGTAACCCTTCATGAGAAGGAGGACTTTCTGGATGGATTGAAACGCGTATTAAAAGAATACTACGAAATAATTAAGAAAACAGGAAATGATGATTCTTTGCTGAATTCCTGTTTTATGATGAATCAACAAATAATCAGTATTATAAGAAATATGCGGAAAGGTAAACATTCAACGGCATATATTCAATTAAATAATATTTTCAAACAACCAAAATATGGATTAAATAAAGAAAAATGTACAAGGAGAGAAAGTAGTATATTTTACCGTATGAGAATAATTGAGGATAGGAGGAATGTAGATAGAAGGAGCCTATTTCATATTCCTTTTGATATGCGCGATAAGGTTACCACTGAAAGGTATAGTTTTCCTGGCCTTCCATGTTTATATCTTGGTAAAAGTCTTTATGTTTGTTGGGAGGAAATGAACAGACCAAGTTTCCCCCAAATCATGATATCGGCTTTTAAACCAACCCGAGAACTGAATTTACTTGACTTGTGTACCCCATCGCCATCTCGGTGGAAAGACATGGACAAAAGATTAATCCCCTTAATACTTTCATGTCAGGTCGTTGTTAGAGATAAAAAAGCCATATATAAAAGTGAATATATCGTACCTCAATTGATAATGGAATATATCATAACAAGTTCTGAGTATGATGGTGTCATTTATTCCTCAGTGCATGGCGACAATCAATTCTTTTACCCTTCCGATAAATCACATAATATTGCAATACCTGCGATTCAAGATATGAGAGATGATAGATTTAGTTCTAAATTAATTGATTTGTTTGAGATTACAGAACCAACTTGTGAAGAATATGAGAGAATGAATTGTCATATCGGATTCTTTGAGAAGAGTACGGCTGGTGTGATCCAGAATAGAAATTATGAGAATTCTATATTCAATGATTTAGAAAGAGTATTGAAAGACAGAGATTTATTTCACTTTTCAAGCATTAATTTAAATAATCACTAAAACATCAAAAATGAAACACAAAAACTTAATGATTATGTTGACCATGCTCATGAGCATGGCGGTTGGTTGCATGACCTTAGTGTCATGTGGTGACGATGACGTAGCCCCCAGCGGAGGAGGCGGAAACACTCCAGGTAAGAATGCAGAACAAAACACGACTGATGTCGCTGTAACTGGAGAGGTAAGTGACATTAATACCCTCTATGCAAAGATAAGTGGTGTAGTAAACCTTGATGTAATTACCGCTTCCTATACCAATGTGAAGATTGGTGTGGAAGTGAGTACTACACAGGATTTTGCAAACAAACAGCGCACAGAGGCTGCAGAAGTGGTTGGACGTAAGTTCAGCGTTTATGTCTTTCTCCAACCTTCAACGAAATACTACTACCGCACGTATGTGAGCGTTTCTTCGCTATCCTACGATTATTATGGAGAGACGTATTCCTTTTCCACAAATGGCAGTAGTGCTCCCTTGGCGGTTACTGGCGATGTGGAAGAAATCGAAGCGTACGAAGTGCAGATAAATGGTAAAGCAAACTTAACAGATGTAGATGCTGTGGGAGCAACGGCTATTGTAGGCATAGAGGTGAGCGAGAACTCTGATTTCTCGAAACCGAAACGAATGACTGCTGGCAATCCAACGGATGTGTTCTGTTTACACTTTACTCAACTGAATCCAAACAGAAAGCACTATTATCGCACATTTGTTGAGGCTATAATACCAAACGGGAAAGGTATATACTATGGCGAAGCAAAGACGTTTACAACATTGGACTACGTTGACCTCGGCCTGCCCTCTGGCACGCTGTGGGCGACGTGCAACATCGGAGCCACGACCCCCGAGGACTACGGCGACTACTTTGCCTGGGGCGAGACCACGGGCTACTTTGGCGGCAAGACCGACTTCAGTTGGAGCACCTACAAGTATTGCAACGGCTCCAGTACCACCATGACGAAGTACTGCAACAAAAGCAGTTGCGGCACGGTGGACAACAAGACGGAGCTAGAACTGGCCGACGATGCCGCCTACGTGAACTGGGGCTCGAACTGGCGTATGCCGAGCCGAGAGCAGTTCCGTGAACTCATCAACAGCAGCTACACCACCACGGAGTGGACGACCCAGAACGGCGTGTATGGCCGCAAGATAACGAGCATATCGAACGGGAACAGCATTTTCCTGCCTGCCGCCGGGTATCGCAACGGTACGTCGCTCAGCTACGCGGGTTCCGGCGGCCTCTACTGGTCGCGCACGCTCAGCACGGACTACCCGTACTATGCGCGGTACCTGTACTTCGGCAGCGACGGCGTCTACACGAGCAACTACTACCGCTTCCTCGGTCAATCGGTGCGCCCTGTGCGTCTCAGCAACTGACGTGCATCCTTTCCCAAGTAACACGCCTCCATGTCGGCGATGGGACTTCCCAGCGGCTCCGCAGAGCCGCGTCCCATCGTCGGCATGGAGGATTATGCAAAATTAAACATACACAAAAAGAATTATGAAAGATAAAGTATTAAAGGTTTTATCCAGCAACTGGTCACTTCTAGTTTTATGTGCAATATGTGTTGTCGTAATGCTATTTTGCAAGAAGTCACACTCTTCATACGGGGCATGCAATTCGATTAATGATATTGCCTTTGGAATCTGTGGAAGTTATATTGCAGGTTACATATTCTACATCCTTACGATTTGCATCCCTCGTTTTCGGCGCAAATCTCCGATGAAGGGGATTTGCAATGAATATGTCAGATATACGAGGGACGAATTCCGCGGAACGCTGTGGACGGTTTTTGGTAGTTTTGATGCAGAAAATCCCGTGTTGTCAGAGTTGGTCAAGCGTCTTTCCAAGGAGAACTCTATCGATGGGTGTTATATAAAGCGAGTAAACTGCCAGTTTATATTGATTAAGACAGAAGAGATTCTTTCCTTGTTGAAATATCCTATTTCTCAGATTGACTTTTGGGAGGTTGAGGATCTGCAAGAACTAAAACGACTTACTACACTTCAACTAAAGGTCACAACTTTGCTTAAAGATAAGTTATATGTTAAGGAAGTCGAGAATATTCCATGGGGCACGGAGGAACTTGAAGGTTTAGTAAGTAATTTGCTAAGCATCTATGCATCTGTCTCAAATTTGTATAGAAGATTAGGCATAGAGGGTAAAATTCAATAAGAGCAGGGTCGCATCGTACTTGAAAAGGAAGCACCGCACTCCCCAATTCCGTATCATTACCGAATGTGTGATAGGTCAGTTCCACCACCACTCGATTGGCGATGTCGTCGAACAACGTGCCCAACAAGTTAGAGTTGTGCAGATAAGGGTTGTTACTGAATGAGATTACCTTAGAGCGTTTCTCCAAACGGATGCCACGTCGAAATGCCTCGAACCACTCAAAGTGTGTCAGCCCCTCGAACTGACCAAGCGTGTTCAGGAACTCTGCCAACAGGTTCTGCTCCTCGGGCTTCAACTCTTTACGGAAGATGGAGAAACGACGGTCGGCATAACGGTAGCGGGGCTTACCACCTATCAGGGGCGACTCAATATACGCATCAAATAATGTCTGAATGGCATTGATATCCTTTTCGATAGTTCGCTTCGAGACCTTCTGGTATTGTGCTTTATAAAGACGATAGTTGCAAATTTCTAACAAATCCTTCATCGAATACTCATGGTAGGGGTCAGACAGCAATTCGTCGAGGATTCGGTATCTTACAATGGCGTTTTTGGTTGCTGGCATAGTTGTCGTTTTTGTTTTTCGATGACAAAAGTAGGTGTTTTGTGTGCACCCTTTGTTCGCACGACTACAAATTTACAGGTTACTGGTACTGGCCTTCGTAGGCTCCGGCATCGGGGGCTCCGTCAGCAAGACGGCTGTAGCCCCGACGGTCGACGGGGAAGAGACGGGCATAGGCAGGGTCGGCTAAGGAGCGTATGGCACTGAGGCTATCGGGGGTGAAGTCATAAAGGAAAGCATGAGTATCGAAGAGACGGAAGTGATGCTCTGCGGTAAGTTCGAGGCTGTCGGGGATATCGTAGAGGACGTTTCGGAAACGCACGGCATCGTCGGAAACAACGGTACGCAGAAGACTGTTCTGGAACAGGTAATCACAGGGACTATCGTCGGTCTCGAAGATATTACCCATGATGACGTCGTCAGCATAACCCGTGATGACACAGTTGAGGAAATAGCACCAATAGATGTGGCGGTAGGTCTCACCCTCGGTGTTGGCAATGTAGAGGGCATCACCACGTTTGGCACTGAGCGGATAGAACTGAGCTATGGTGCAATGGACAAAGGTGTGGGCTCCACCCATGATATAGACACATTCGCCCAAGGTATTGCTTATTTGGGTTCCCGTTGCCTGGGTACGGCAATGGGTGAGTGAGAGGCCACGCCCGCCAACGTTGTGTATCACGCTGTTGGAGAGCAGCAACAGGGGGGCAGTGTCGTCGGTGATGTCCGTGCTGTCACAAATGATGCCATAGTCGCCGCTGTGGATGTCGCACTGCGTGAGCTCGTTGTCACGGGAATCTCCGAAGAAATGGATGCCTCCCCAACGGTTGGGGGTGTTGTCGTAAGGAAGATAGGGAAACATGCGGTCGGTGCGGTCGCCACGGAAGGTGACGGGATGCGCAAGGGTGCCATTAGCCTTCAACGTACCGTGAACGAGCAGCGAGGTGGCATCGTGAAACATGAGGGTTGCACCCTCTGGAAGGGTGAGCGTAGTCCCATGAGCCACGACAAGGGAATCGTAGACAAGGTAAGGCCGACGGGCATCCAGTGTGCGGTCGGCGGTCACGGCCTCACCACGCAGGACGATGACATCCATACCACTGGCCGTGAGAATGACCTGCTGCCGTGTGCCGCTCTCGAGGGTGAGGAGGAGCTGATCCTCATAGTCCGTTATCTCGTCGCTGTCGGTCTCGGGCAGTTTCACCTCGATACGAACGTAGATGCTGTCCTTCCTGCGTACCTCGAAGTCCTCACCCACTCCATCGTAGAGATATTGTCCGTCGATGTTGACGTGGAAGGGGGATTCGCTGCCTTGCGCCAACTCGGCACGGGTTATGCGAAGGCCCTTGTCACCGGGGTTGGAAAGGACCAGCGTACGTGTGGAGGACCCCAGACCGGTGATTACGGTATCGAACGCAACGGTATCGGATGACAAGGTCAGACGGGCATCGGGCGACGTTGTCCACGTATCGTAATCATCACAACTCACACACAAGGTGATGAATAACGGCAGTATAAACAGCAGACGTTTCAAACCCTTCAAATGTTTTCAAGTATTGCTAACAAATGACGCCAAACCATGTCGACGGTAGGAATGAGAAGCTTTTCGTCGGGCGAATGAACACCTCGCAGCGTGGGACCAAAGCTGACCATATCAAGATGAGGATACTTCTCGCTGAAGAGTCCACACTCCAGTCCTGCATGAATGCCACGTACGACGGGTTCCTTCTTGAACAGACGACGGTACTGCTCCACACTAACCTTCAGGAGCTGGCTATCGGGGTTCATCTTCCAACCGGGGTAGCCCTCGCCTATCTCCACCTCGGCACCAGCCAGACGGAATACGGCGGCTATGGTGTCGGCCATGTTCACCCGTGCACTGTAGATGCTGCTACGTTGACTGCTGTTTATCTCGATGGTCTTTGTCTCTGGCATCTTGTGGATGCTGGCCAGATTGGTGCTGGTCTCGACAAGAGGAATGTCCTGACAAACGGCATAGACACCGTTGAAAACGGCCTGAAGGGCAGTCACCAGACGGTCGCCCGTGGATTTGTCGATAACCGTAGGCTGGGCATCGGTGCTCTCCAAAAGGAACTCCATGTTGGGCTCAGTAACCCGATATTCCTCCTCGACATCTGCAGCAAACAGGTTCCAATCCACGCGCAGGGTTTCTTTCATGGACTCCGGCACCGCAACTACGGCACGAGCCTCACGGGGAATGGCATTGTGGAGACCACCTGCCTGAATATCGGCAAGCAAGAGAGGCATCTTCTTCTGTTCGGCATAGAGGAAACGGGCCAACAACTTGTTGGCGTTGGCACGTTTCTTATCGATGTCATCACCGCTGTGACCACCCGTCAGCCCCTTGATGCAGAGACTTACGAAGAACTGACCGGCAGGCGTAGGCTGTTCCTCGTAGTGGAACGTGGCCGCCGTGCGACATCCTCCTGCACAGGAAACAAATATCTCACCCTCGTCCTCACTATCAAGGTTTATCAGGTAGTCACCTGTCATGAAGCCAGGCTGCATGCCCTCTGCACCCGTGAGTCCGGTCTCCTCGTCACGCGTGAACACACACTCTAACGGGCCATGCTTCACGGTCTTATCTGCCAGTATGGCCATCTCCATTGCCACACCTATACCATCGTCAGCACCCAGCGTGGTTCCCTTTGCCTTCATCCATTCACCGTCCACCCAAGTCTGTATGGCATCGCAGTCGAAATCGAACTCTACATCGGCATTCTTCTCGCACACCATGTCCATGTGACTCTGCAGAATAACGGTCTTACGACCTTCCATGCCTGGAGTTGCCGGTTTGCGGATGATGACATTGCCCACCTCGTCACGACGGGTATCCAATCCCAGACTCTTGCCATACTGAAGAAGGAAGGCTATCATCTGTTCTTCCCGTTTCGAGGGACGAGGCACCTTATTCACTTGTGCAAAGCACTCAAACACACTCGCCGGAGTTAACTTTATTTCACTCATATTATCTTTATTTTATTTACGTTTTCGTTTGCGTTTTCGTTTTCGAACAAAGTTTTTCGTAACTTTGCACTGCAAATATAAGAAATAATGTTGAAAGTCGCGCTTCTTACGGTAGGAATAGTTGCAATTGCAATGATTCTTTTGTCCGTCAACATCATAATTCGCGGCGGGAAGTTCCGCAGTGAGCACATCGGACAGAGTAAGGCCATGCGAGAGAAAGGCATCCATTGCGTACAGAGCATGGACCGAATGGAGCGGGAGCGTCAACGTCAACGAAAACGATAACAAAACGAATAAACAATAAGAAAGATGAAGAAGTTTTTATTGATGGCTTTGTGCCTGGGAGTGATGGTTAGTTGCAACAAGCAGACCGAGGAGGAACAGACTGCCAAAGACCCCACCAACACCGAGAGCACAGGAGAACTGAAGATTGCCTACGTGGAGATAGATACCCTAATGGCCAACTACCAGTTGTGCAAGGACTATACCGAGATTGGCAACATCGAAGGCGAGAACATCCAGCGTACGCTGGCCAGCAAGCAACGTGCACTGGAACAGCACTATGCAGCTATGCAGCAGAAGTATGAGTCCAACGGCTTCTCCAGTCAGGAGGAACTGCAACGCGCACAGGCTTCCCTGCAAAAGGAGCAGCAGGACCTGGAGGAGCTGAACAGTCGTCTCAGCACATCGTTCCAGGAACAACAGTTGAAGTACAACGACGAGATGCGCGACAGCATACAGAAGTTCCTGAAACAATATAACAAGACGAAGAAGTATGACTTCATTCTCTCCAAGGCCGGTGACAACATGCTCTATGCCAATGCCAAGTACGACATCACGGGCGAAGTGCTGAAAGGCCTGAACAAACGCTATAAGGCTAAGCCTGAAGTGACAGAGAAACTGAAGAACAAGAAGAAGACTACGAGCAAGAAGTAAGGTATATATCCTTATTCTTATCGCCACATCGGTCAGGCAGCACTACGTTGTCTGGCCTTCTTTATTCTACTCGAAACGGATGGAACGGGCTGGCTGAATGCGAGATACCAAGTAGCTGGGAAGCAGTAGGGCCAATGCCGAAAGCAGGAAGACCGCCAGGTTGATAAAAAGTATCAAAGTCCAGTTCATCAGAACAGGAACGGTGTCGACATAGTACGTGGAAGCATCAAGACGGACAAAGCCCCAATGTTGCTGAGTCAGACAAAGTGCAATGGCCAGGATGTCGCCTATCAGCATACCACGAATGACAATGAGCAGACTGTAGTAGATAAAAAGATGACGGAGGGAACGGTTCTGGGCGCCCATAGCTTTCATTACTCCAATGAACTGGGTGCGCTCGAGAATGATGATGAGCAAGCCTGAGACCGTAGTAAAGCCGGCCACAGCCATCATGAGCAAAAGGATGACGACGACATTCATGTCCAAGAGGTCGAGCCAAGAGAATATCCCAGGATAGAGCTCCTTGATGGTAGGCGAAGAGAAATAAGCCCCATAGGCATCCTGACGATGTCCTACGGCAGAGAGCACATGGGAACTGACATAAGCCAAAGAGTCGAATTCGTTGATGACAATCTCCGCACCGCTGGATTGGTCGTCTTCAAAGCCAAGAAGTTGATGAGAGGTGTGGTAGTCACAAAAGACCAGCGTCTTGTCATACTCGCTCATGTTGGTGGCATAGATGGCCTCGACGGTAAATCGCCGTGCACGTAACTTTTGGTCGAAGAAATAAGCATATACCCTACTCCCCACCTGCAGATTAAGTTGAGAGGCCAGACGCTGAGAGATGACCAAACGTCCAGTACTACGGTTCTTCGTAAAAGGTTCAGCAATCTCCCCTTCCACCAAACAAGAGCGCAGGAAACTGAGGTCATAGTCCTCATCAATGCCTCGGAATGCGACACCCTGAAATGCTTCGTCAGTCTTCAGCATACCCGTCTTGAGACAGAACTGCTGCACATTCTTCACACCACGAATCTGTTGCAGAACATGAACCAATGAGTCGCTAATCTGCAAAGGCTTGCTCTCAGGATTATAAAGCGACTCGTAATTGAGCACCTGGATGTGACTCCCAATGCCTGTTACCTTATTCCTTACCTCACGCTTAAAGCCTAATACCACCGAAACGGCGATTATCATAATAGCAAGCCCCAAGGCTACGCCGGCTGTTGCTATGACAACGGCTGTACGGGAGACTCGCTTGGAGCCTCCACCTTGGCTATACAGCCTCCGCGCCATGAACAATGTGTAGGACAAGGCGATGGGGTTTTAGAATTGCTCGTTATTCCCCGGGTAGGCTTCGAGAGCTTTCTTCAGGAGGAAGAGTGCACGGGTGAGGTCTTCCTTCTTGAGGACATAAGCCAGACGGACCTGGTCACGACCAGCACCGGGAGTAGTATAGAAACCTGCTGCGGGAGCCATCATCACGGTCTCGCCCTCATACTGGAAGTCGCTCAGACACCAAGCACAGAACTTCTCGGCATCGTCTACCGGAAGGCGGGCAACGGTGTAGAAGGCTCCCATAGGGATGGGGCTGTAGACTCCAGGGATGCGGTTAAGTCCGTCGATGAGACACTTACGACGCTCGACATACTCGTCATAGACGTCACGCAGATAGTCCTCGGGGGCATCGAGCGAGGCTTCGGCGGCTATCTGGCCTATGAGCGGAGGACTGAGTCGGGCCTGACAGAACTTCATGACGGCCTGACGTACCTCTTTGTTCTTGGTAATCAAGGCCCCGATGCGGATTCCGCACTCGGAGTAACGCTTCGACACGGAGTCGATGAGCACCACGTTATTCTCTATCCCCTCCAGATGACAGGCACTGATGTAGGGGCTGCCTGTGTAGATGAATTCACGATAGACCTCGTCGGAGAAGAGATAGAGGTCATACTTCTTCACCAAGTCACGTATCTGGTTCATCTCCCGACGGGTATAGAGATAGCCCGTGGGGTTGTTGGGGTTGCATATGAGAATGGCGCGCGTGCGTTCGTTTATAAGTTCCTCGAACTTCTCCACTTTGGGCAACGCAAAGCCTTCGTCGATGGTCGTGGAGATGGTGCGTATGACGGCACCTGCCGATATGGCAAAGGCCATGTAGTTGGCGTAGGCAGGCTCGGGAACAATGATTTCGTCGCCAGGATTCAGACAGGCGAGGAAAGAGAAAAGCACGGCCTCACTACCACCGCTGGTGATGATGATGTCCTCGGGCTTAAGCCTGATGTTATACTTTTCGTAGTACCCCACCAACTTCTTCCGATAGCTGAGATACCCCTGCGAAGGACTGTACTCCAGTATCCGACGGTCTATGTTGCGTATAGCATCCAGTGCCACTTGGGGAGTGGGCAGGTCGGGCTGACCGATGTTGAGATGATAGACGTGTACCCCTCGCTCCTTAGCGGCAACAGCCAGCGGAGCTAACTTGCGGATGGGGGACTCGGGCATCTCGTGTCCACGAACAGATATCTTTGGCATTGTTCCTCTACTTTTTATGAATGTGTGTACAAAGGTACGAAAACTTTAACGAATACGAAAGCGAATGAGCACCGAATTATGAGACTGGCGTCAGCTTGGCAAAGCGAAGGAGCAGTTGCTTGGTGCCGACATTGTCGAATTCCACGGTGGCCTTAGTGTCCAACCCACTTCCCTCAATGGCCCGAATACGCCCTAAACCGAAGCGAGCATGCTCTACTCGGTCACCTACCTTCAGCGTGGCCGTAGAGTTGGAGAGAGGTGCCGAGGCCGTGAAGGACGACATGACGCTTCTCACAGGGGTTACCCTACGAAGGCCGGAAGGCTGAGTAACATGGATGGAGGGAGACTCACGCTGAACCGCCGGACGACGAGAGGAGCGGAAGAGGTCTGCGCCAAATCCCGTCATACGGGATGTCTGTCCACCCTTGATGTAACGACGGTCTATCTCATTAAGGAAACGGCTCTTCTGGTTGTTCTCGAACTTTCCGTAACGCATACGCGAATGGCTCCACGTCAGGAAGAGACGTTCCTCGGCACGGGTCATTGCTACATAGAACAGGCGGCGTTCCTCTTCCACGTTGTTCGTGTCGAACGACATCTCACTGGGGAAGAGCCCCTCCTCCATACCTACGACAAAGACGGCACGGAACTCCAAGCCCTTGGCCGCATGGGCAGTCATCAGCGTCAAACGGTCTAAGGACTCGTCCCCACCCTCCTCCAGGTCGCTGAGCAGGGAAATATCCTGCAGATAATCGGCAAGCAACATGCTCGTTCCCGACTCGCGAGCCTCATCGACAAAGGAGGCTATACCGTCGGCCAACTCCTGCAGGTTCTCCTGACGGCTTATGTCCTCTGGTTCGTGGCTTGAGAAAATATCATTCCACAATCCCGACTGACGTATTAAGCCAATGGCCACGGTGTGGGCATCATCTTGCTCCGTCCGCTCGTGGGATAGTCCTATCATCTGGGCAAAGTCGGTCAGGCGTTGTGCCGTTCCTGCATTTACGTCCAACGCATAGTCGGCAGGCGACGAGATGACCTCCCAGAGCGACACGTCGTGCGCCACAGCACAACGGCCAACCTTATCCAGCGTTGTCTGACCGATGCCTCTGGCCGGAGTGTTTATCACCCTTCGCAGAGCCGACTCATCGTGAGGATTGACAGCCAGGCGCAGGTAAGCGACGGCATCCTTCACCTCCTTGCGTTGATAGAACGAAAGACCACCAACGATGCGATAAGGGAATCCCTGCTTGCGAAACTCTTCCTCAAAAATACGGCTCTGGCTGTTGGTGCGATAGAGTATGGCGATGTCCTCCCACGCATAGGATTGCCTGCGTCGGAGTTCACTAATCCTGCGAGCCACAAGACTGGCCTCCTCCTTATCGGAATATACCTCACATATCTCTATGGGCTCGCCTTCGTCCTTCTTGCTGTACACCTCCTTGTGTATCTGCCGCTGGTTATGGTCTATAAGGCTGCCTGCCGCACCCACTATCGTCTGGGTGGAACGATAGTTACGCTCGAGCTTGAACAGTCGTGTATCGGGATAGAGATTACGGAAGCCAAGGATGTTGTCGATGCGTGCCCCACGGAAGCTGTAGATACTCTGGGCATCGTCGCCTACGACACAAACGCGCTGATTGCGGGACGTAAGTTGGCGGATGATGTAGTGCTGCACGCGATTGGTGTCTTGATACTCGTCCACCAGGACGAAACGGAAGCGGTCTTGGTACTTGTCCCGGATGTCGGGATGTTCCTCAAACAGCCGATAGGTGTTCAGCAGTAGGTCGTCGAAGTCCATAGCGTTACTCTGCCGCAACCGCTGATCATAGATGGCATAGATACGACTTATCTCGCTCATCTGACTGGCATCGTCACGAGAGCGAACCTGACGATTCTGCTCATAGGCTCGAGACGTAACCATGTTGTTCTTAGCCTCGCTGATGCGGCTGGCCACAACGCCCGGCTTGTACTTCTTGTCGTCCAGAGCCAGTTCCTTGATTATCTGCTTCACCACCGACTGGGCATCCTGAGCGTCGTAGATGGTGTAGTCGCTTGTGTAACCCATGACCTCGGCCTCAAAGCGCAGGATGCGGGCAAAGATGCTGTGGAAGGTGCCCATCCAGAGCAGGCGGGCACGCTCCTCGCCCACCAGCCGCCCGATGCGGTCGCGCATCTCCTTGGCGGCCTTGTTGGTAAAAGTGAGGGCAAGGATGTTCCAAGGCTCATAGCCGTGTTCCAGGAGGTAAGCCACCTTGTAGGTGAGCACACGCGTCTTTCCACTTCCGGCTCCGGCAATGACCAGCGAGGGAGCGTCGATACACTCTACGGCCGCCTGCTGGCTCTCGTTCAGCGGTGCTTCATTCGTCATCGGCATGCAGGTTGTCGAGGTCAAGGATGTGGAGTTGGAAAGCTTTTACCACTAGGCGTGTGGCATTTACGCCCAGCCGTTCCTTCTCGCTGAAGAGACGGTTGATGAGTTCGGTCTGACGCTTCTCCAGGCTCTTTGTGCCAAAGGGCATTCCCTTGAGCTGGGCAATCATGTCCTTGGTGTACCCCAAAGCCAGGTGGCGAAGGTAGCGTTCGTCGTACTCGTCGATGTCGTAGTTGATGAGGGCATCGGAGCGCATCGTCTCAGAGATGACCGACTTGCGGAAACGGGCGACTATCTTCTCCAGTATAGGCTCGTTGAACACCAGCTTACGGCCCTTCATGACCAGCATTACGTCGTCACGCGTGAGCAGTTCGCCCGTCTTCAGGATGATGCCATCGGCTCCGGCGTTCAGCACCTCCACCCAGAGACGCTCGTTCAGTATCTCGCCCGTGAAGATGAGCACATGGGTCTGGGGGTAACGCGTACGCACCTGTCGGCATATCTCCACACCCACCGTAGTGCTTCCGCCCAATCCCAGGTCGAGGAGCAAGAGGTCGGGGACAGCCACGCGGAAGAGTTTCCACACCTCGCTCTCGTTCTGTGCGGTACCTATCACCTCGGCCTCGGGAATCTCGCTTCGGAAGATTTCCTCCGTCCCCTTCAGTTCGAGTTTTACATCCTCTACGATGATTACTTTGAATGTGTCCATATCTTCTCTTTCTTTTTGTTTATTCTTATTGTCTTTGCAGCGTGAAATGAATGGCATAGCCCTCGGCCTCGGCCGTTGCATAGAGCCTGAGCCCGGGGTTGCCGCTGTAGGTATCGTGCTCCCGAACTATCTGTTTGGCCACCAACAGGGGAATGGATTCCTCCGAGGGATAGAAGAGGTTGTGCATCTCCTCCTCCGATAGCAAGTGGTCGGGGTCTTGCAGGCTGAAGTCGACGAACCTGTCCTGCTCCCTACATGCAAACAGCAGACGGGTGGCACGGCGTGACATGTAGTCAATCAGTTGGTCAAGAAGGGTCTCCAGAAGCACTATATCCCCCAGCACGAAGGGTCCGGAGGCTTGGGCCTTAGCGTCCAAGGGCTTCCCGCAACGCCTCTGGACGCTTGAGACGGAGCGTCCGAAGGCATCCGCCATATCGTCTGCGGCCAGTGTCTGACGACGGAAACCAGGTTGCTCCAGCTGCTCGTCAGCCTGAGAGCAGAGAATGGAGTACACCTGACGATAGTAATTTACCAACTCGTCCATCTGCTCAATGTCGGTATCGCCCATCCGTTCAGCCAACTGACGAATGCGAGAGGGATAGTACATCGACTCGTGTTTGATAGCCGACAAGCAATTGTCCAGCACCTGGTTCTGCACATGCAGGCGGTTCTCCTCGTAACGACTACGGGCAACGGCATCGCTCAGTCGTTGCAGTTCCTCCTCACGGGTCTTGTGCTGCTCGGCCAAGAAAGCGTCTATCTCTCTGGTCGTATCCTCGTTGCTCTCCAACTGACGATTTATCAACAACTTATAGATATAATAAAGAGTGACGACGGTGAAGAGGAGGATAAGGAAGAACAACACGTGCCCGCCACGCTGGGAGCGTTCCATCTGCTCACAATACTCAGGCAGGGTATCGTCCTGATTGGCAAACTTCTGCAACTGAGTGTATATGCGGTTGTTATATTCGTACAGCGGCCAGTCGTTTAGGGCCAAGGCTGAGAGGGCCAGTTCGTTACGAAGGCCCATCAACAGCCAATAATCCAAGGAATCGGTCTTCGAGTAAGTCGCTATCTCAAAGGGAAGAGCCCCTGGCTGCACCTCCGAGAGCAACAATCTGGGGGAGATTTCCTTCAGGGCACGCTCGCCATACTCCAAGGCCTGATTGTAGTGCCCTTCGACGTTACAGGTGTACACCGAATCGTAGAGAGCCACAGGGTCGGCCTTCAACGAGAACGAGAGCGAGAACAGCAACAGCAGCATTCCCAGCACCCGGGGCAGGCGGAAGAAGAAGGTGCTCCCCCTACCCTTCTCGCTGGAGACACCAAAGGCGCAACAGTTGAAGATAGCCGACTGTTTCTTGTATTTCTCGATGATACCCCTACAGTTCATCAATCCAAAGCCAAAGCCCTTCTTGTCTTGTGACGAAGACCCGATGAGAGCAGGGTCGTACACCTTACTGTGGTTCAGCGTATCTACGTCCTCTGGCGACAATCCCTCTCCCGTGTCGCTCACCCTTATCTCCACGTAATCGTCCGTCTCCTGCGCCGATAGCGTTACCCTCCCACCCTGAGGCGTGAACTTGCGTGCATTGTCGGCCAGCGTGTTTATCATGAAGAGCGTGAGAGCCTCGTCGCCCTTCACCTGTGCCTGAGTGTCATCGACCTTGAGCGTAACACCTTTCTGGTCAAAGGCATAGTGTCCCTCGCGCAGGATGGAAAAGAGGTGAGCGAGGGAGACGGTGGTTATGTGCAACGACAGCTCTCCCTGATTCATCTTTATCCATTCCGTAAGCACACGGTTGTATGCCTCTATCTCATTGGTGAGTTCCACCACGTAAGCCTTGCGTTGCGGTTCTGCCACCCCACTGCGTTTCATACGAAGCACCTCGCCCTTGATTCGGTCGAGATAAGGAATAATAGCATGCACCAGCGACACCTTAGCCCGACGCTCCACATTGGAGGTCTTATTGGCCGTCAGATGAAGCCGAGTCACTTGCAGGGCTTCCCTCAGTTCCTCACACTTCTCGTCCATAAGGGCAATGTCCTCGGGCACTTCCTCTCCCGAACGCAGACGCTGCAAGCGAGCATGAAGCTGAGAGGTGCGCCGATGTACCCGACGACGATAAACCAACGCCAGCACAATCATGAGCCCACCAAGCAACAACACCGCCCACACCTTCATCCGCAAGGCTCTGACCTTGGAGGTGAGTTCTTGCTTTCGGGCATCGTACTCCTCGTTCTGATTCGTGTTCTCCAAAATGTCGAGATAGGCGTTGCGATTGAAATCACTTGCCGCCTTGTTGCCCATAGCACTATACGTCATGCTTATCTGCTGACGGATGCCGGCAATCCAGTCGGGAACGGTGTATATAGTGGAATCCTTTATCCAACGCAACTCCACACTTTTCTCGGCAGAAAGGCTGTCATACATGGAAAGGGTATCGGCAGAATGGTAATAGTGCTGATGGTAGAGGTTGACACAATGCAGCGCACACGCATAGTCGTCAATAGCATCGGGATAGTTTCCCTCGGCAAAGTTCAGCTCCCCACGAGTGCGATAGGCACATGCTGTCTGAAACATATCCATGTATTGCTGAAACAGATGGATAGCATGGGTGGACATCACCATAGGTATGTCCGTCTCATATAGGTTCAGCATACGGCTTATGAGCGTCAGATAATCCTCCGACCTCTCCTCCGTGATGAGGCTTCCATATTTCTGTATCACCGGGGACAGAGCCTGCAAGGCATTGGCCTCGAAGTAGACGTATCCAAGTCGGCTGGCCAACGTGTAGGCCGTCATCAGGTAGTCGAACTCCGTAAGCACACGTTCCTGCTCGTCGTCGCATTCCACCAATCCACCAGAGCCCATCATATAGTTGTAATAGATCCACTGAGCCATATCACGCAGTTCAAGCCCCATAGCTTTCACCTGTGCTATCTCGGCACGAGCCTGCGGATATTGTTCCTGATAGTAGTAATAGGTGGAACAGATGATGTGGAACTCGCTGCACGCATAGATGTAGAAGAGCTGCTCTTTCTGGCTCATCGGACGGTCGGCCAGACGGTTCATGTGTTTCTCAGCCATGTGCATGGCTTGAAAGAACGCCACGCCCTCACTGGTGCGCTGCGTTGTCTTCATCTCCATAACGTCGGCACAGAGCAACGGCAACTCCTCGTCGTCCTGTGTACGTATCACGTTGAGAAGACTGTCCACCAACTGATAATCCATCTGCTGGTAGGCAACGTAAGCCAAATTGAGCATAGCATAGCCGTCGTACCCTCCGGCTATAGAACAAGCCTCATGTGTGAGCGTTATCACGGAATCTACGTCGGCATAGCGTAACGCATAGGCCTGCATAGTCAACTCGTCTACCCTCCGTTGGGTAAAGTCATCCCGTCTCTTCCCACATGAAGCAAGACATAAGAGAAGAAGAAAGAACGAACTGACTAACAGAGATCTATTCCTCATTCAATATCTTTTCCATCTCGGCAAATTCCTCGCCAAGATTCAGGTTCAGGTAAATAGTGTAAAGTGGAGTTGCCCAACGCTTTTTGTCCTCGGGAGAGAGGGCACGTACCCGCTCCATCGGTTCACGTGCAAACTGATAGAACCCCCTCAGTTTTGCCCTGTCGCGCTTGGCCTTCGAGCTGCGTACGTCGCTTGTACTTAGCGTCTTGCTAAACTCGATGGCTTGATTCAGATAGGCTATACCTTTATTATAATATGCGTCTACGAAGGTTGAATCGAGGACTATCGTACTGTCTGCACAAGCTATGCAGGCATCGAAATCGTTCTTCCTGAGACACATGCTACTCTTTCCATACCAATAGATACCACGACTACCCACCGTTTTAAGCAAGCTGTCACTCAGGGCTATACCTTCATCAAGCATGTTCACCTTGTCGTAATAATCCATCAAGTGGAGATAGAAATAATCGTGAGACGGATAATGTCCTACACCATCATGCAGAGTTGCGAGCCACAAGGCAGAGTCACCCAGCGACAGGGCACAATTGGCTTTGTATTCTGTGAGCGAGGGTCTCAATGTGGCATCTCCACCTTTCAGAGCCATATCCATGTGTCGTAAAGCTTTCTCCGCATCATTGGCATTATATGCGGCAATCGTTGCCCAATATGCCACCTTTGTCAACATGGTGTCGGTGCGCAACAGCTGGTCGTACTCGAACATGGGTTCCGAGGGTACCCTCAGATACATATCGAAGTAAGGATATGCCTCGGTATTGCGACCTTTCTTCATCAGGAACTTTCCACCATTCAACAAGTTGTTGCGATAGCGAAGCATGATGTTACGGCTCTTGTTGCGATAGACAAACCTACGGTCAAGACTGCGCTCCACGCTGTCACACTGCAGGAGATACCCGTGCATCTTGAGTATCGTAGAAAAGAACTTTATGGTGTCGTAGGGTTGTTTCAGATAGAGTTTCAGATTTTCCTGGTCATTAAGACTCCTGCACAACTCCTCACCCAGAAAATAGATATCTGCCCGCTGTTCGTTGGTCACCTCACTGCGTCCAACCACATCCATAAGGTTCTTCTCGGCTGCCTCCTGTCCTTTGTTATTCTTGACAGCTGTCTTAGCAGCCTTCATTAAAGGCTTGACCCTCACCGTTTCTTCGGCATCAGCCAAAGTGGAGAAAAACAAGGAGAATAATATAGTAAGGTATAGCTTCATTGAAAAGTATTTATGTTCTCCCGTGCCCTGTTGCACGGGGGAACATGGATAGGAATAAATACGGTTTACTTCAGCAGTTCTGTCATCTCGGCAGCTTTCTCTTTCTCACCCAGATTCTTATAAATGTTCTGCAGGGGGCCGGCCCAATCGTCTACTCTGGTGGGATTCAACTCACGGCAACGTTCAAAGTAGCCCTTAGCCTTGCGGAAGTACGACTTAACGTACTTCTCCTCGGCCGCATTCATCTCTGCAGCACTCTTGTACTTCTTGGAGTCAATGTACTTGTAGTAGTTCGCAAGTGCCTGACGATAGATGCTGGTTCCGCACATGAAGTGTCCCTCGGCATACTCTGGGTCTATCTCCACCGATTTCTGGAAATAAGCCAGACTCTCCTCATACTTCTCTTGAGCGAAGAAACTGTAGCCCTTACCGTAGTTGGCCACCTTGCTTGTGGGGAACTTGGCAAGTAGCTCATCGGCAGCCTTTGCCATCTCTGCATTGCCATGATGACCCGCAATGGAGAGCAGATTCTGAATGGCGGTCTCACCAGCATCCGTACCAGCATGCTTGGTTGCCACTTCCTCTAAGGCAGCTACCCACTTGGCGGTGTCCTGAAGCTCGCGGTACAATTGTGGGCGACTGCTGACAACAAAGTCATGACTGGTCTTATCGTTAAAAGTCAATGCCAACGGATAGTACTTCTCGCATGCCTCCACATCCTTCAGCTGATAGGCCGTATAGTAGAGGTTGAAAGCAAACTGGCTGGGAGGATACTGAGGATTCACCACTTCCGGCTCATTAGCCACCAGAGGATAGTCCTTTGCAAAGTTGACATACTTGTCAAAAGCATCCGACGCACCCTTCAAATTCTTCGTTTCCGTGTAGAAGAGGCAAAGGTAGGCATAGTAAGTCATCAACTTGGGCATCTTCAACCCGTCTTGCAGAATGGTAGGCTTCTGCAACTCATTCTTCTTGTTACCGTGCTCCAACACGCCATAGCATCCCTTGCAGACACCATCGACAGCCTTAGCGAAGAGCAGCGTATCGAACGTCTCGTGGGCAGCAGCCTTATTCAGTTCGGGATTGAGAAGCTGAGTGCTCACGTCATCCAAAGCCTTGCAGGCATCGAACATCTGCTTGTCGGCTACATGACCGCTGGCCAGAGCTTTCAGCAATGCCTCGTTAGCCACTTTCGACTTTTCGTGGATGGAAGCCGTGTTCTCTGTGACCACCTTCTGATTCGCTTTCTCGCCCTTGCCCTGTTCTGCAATAACGGCATTGTACAGCGTATAGACTTCATCACGCAACTTGATGCCTTCCGAAACCTGAGCCTTGGCCTCCTTCTGAGCGGCCTTCAGCGCAGCCTTCTCCTCGGGAGACATTTGTGCGAATGTCGTGCCGAATACGGCACACATCAGCATGGTTAAGAAAATTCTTTTCATCTCTTTCCTTGGTTTTAGATTGTTATTCTTGGTTATCATTTTCTGTGGTGGCGAGAGTTCCCTGGTTATCCTGAGTTTCAGGAACTTCAGTATCCTCTGTCAGCTCGTCGTCCTCACGAGGCACAACACAAACGTTGCTAATCGCGTCGTTGCGCTTGGCAATATCGATGAGTTTCACGCCCTGGGCAACACGTCCTGTCTGACGAATACTGTCAACATGCATACGAATGGTGACTCCGCTCTTGTTGATAATCATCAAGTCGCAGTTATCGTCTACGGCACGAATGGTGACCAGCTTTCCTGTCTTATCCGTGATATCGAGCGTCTTCACGCCCTTGGCACGACGGTTCGTCTTACGATAATCGTCTACGAAACTACGCTTACCGAAACCGTTCTCACTGATACAAACGATGCTGTCGGTTTCGGGGTCACGAACGGTAACCATTCCTACCACTTCATCCTCATCACCGTCCAACATCATACTGCTGACACCCGTTGCCACACGTCCCATAGGACGCACATCGGTTTCATTGAAGCGAATGGCACGGCCGTTTCTGTTCGCGATTACGATTTCGTCGCTTCCATTCGTCAGTTGAACGCTCACTACACGGTCACCCTCATTGATGTTGATGGCATTCACACCATTCGTACGCGGACGACTGTAATCAGTCAGGCATGTTTTCTTGATCACACCATTCTTTGTGCAGAAGAATACATAGTGGTTCTTGCAGAAATCGGCATCCTGCAACTTGCGTATACAGAGACAAGCATTCACCTTGTCGTTGCTGTCAATGTTCAGCATATTCTGTATGGCGCGTCCCTTGTTGTTGCGGGCACCTTCAGGCAGTTCGTACACCTTCAGCCAGTAGCATCGTCCGTTCTGAGTGAAGAACATCATCGTGTTGTGCATTGTGGCCGTATAGATGTACTCTATGAAGTCATTGTCACGTGTGCTGGAACCCTTGGAACCCACACCGCCTCTCGTCTGAGCACGGAACTCAGCCAAAGGAGTACGCTTGATATAACCCATGTGGCTGATGGTGATAACCACTTCGTCGTCGGCATAGAAGTCCTCGGCGTTGAACTCGTCGGCAGCAGGACGTATTTCCGTGCGACGTACGTCACCGAACTGTTCCTTCACTTCAATGAGTTCATCCTTGATAACCTTCTTCAACAACTCCTCGTCAGTCAGTATCTGGTTGTAGTACTTAATCTTCTCCATCAGGTCGTTGTACTCATTGTGCAAGTCCTCCTGACGCAGGCCTGTCAACTGGCTCAGTCGCATGTCTACAATAGCCTTCGACTGCAACTCATCCAACTGGAAGCGAGCCTCCAGGTTACGCTGGGCGTCGGCAGGTGTCTTGCTGGCTTTGATGATACGTACCACCTCATCAATGTTATCGCTGGCAATAATCAATCCTTCCAGAATGTGTGCACGCTCTTCAGCCTTGCGCAAATCGTACTTGGTACGACGAATGACAACGTCACGACGATGCTCCACGAAGTTGCTGATGCAATCCTTCAGGGTAAGCAACTGCGGACGGCCCTTCACCAGAGCGATGGCGTTCACGCTGAAAGATGACTGCAGAGGAGTCATCTTGAACAGTTTGTTCATGACCACCTGAGCATTGGCATCGCGCTTCACGTCGACCACGATGCGCATACCCTCTTTGTCCGATTCATCGTTGATATTGCTTATGCCGTCTATCTTCTTGTCGTTCACCAACTGAGCGATATAGCGGATAAGTTCGGCTTTGTTCACACCATAGGGAATCTCCGTAAAGACGATAGTGTCGTGAGTCTCTCCGTTTTCCACCTCACCCTTGGCACGCATGATAATTCGGCCACGTCCGGTCTCATAAGCGTCCTTTATGCCCTGCAGGCCCATGATGTAGGCACCGGTCGGGAAATCGGGACCTTTCACCCATTGCATCAGCTCCAAACTATCCAGTTCGGGGTTGTCGACGTATGCCACGCAGGCATCAAGCACCTCACCCAGGTTATGCGTGGGAATGTTGGTAGCCATACCTACGGCAATACCCGTAGCACCGTTCACCAACAGATTCGGAATGCGTGTAGGCAGCACGGTGGGTTCCTGCAGTGAGTCGTCGAAGTTGTTGGTCATGTCCACCGTCTCCTTCTCCAAATCCTGCATCATAGCCTCACCCATCTGACTCAGACGAGCCTCAGTGTAACGCATGGCAGCAGGGCTGTCACCGTCCACCGAGCCGAAGTTACCCTGTCCGTCTACCAACGTGTAGCGCATGTTCCAATCCTGAGCCATACGCACCAGCGCACCGTATACCGACGAGTCGCCGTGAGGATGATACTTACCGAGCACGTCACCCACGGTGCGAGCACTCTTCTTGTAGGGTTTGTTGTGTACGTTGCCCAGTTCCTTCATTCCGAAGAGAATACGGCGATGAACAGGCTTGAAGCCGTCACGCACATCGGGCAAAGCACGCGAAACAATTACCGACATCGAGTAGTCGATGTAGCTCTTCCTCATCTCCTGCTCAATGTCTACTCTAATAATTCTGTCTTCTGCGTCTTGCATGTTTGTATATAATTAATAATAATGTATATTATCTAAACAGATACAAATTTACGGAAAATCTGCAAGACGCGCAAGAAAACCACGCTTAAACTTCGTTAAAACGGCAGCAAGTGTGGGTTTCGAATATACTCGAAACGATACCCCAAACGCGCTCAGAACGGAATTCTATGCCCTTTACGAGCGTATGACATCAAGAGAAACGTGTCAAAAGGGCTCCGTTATCGTATAAAGAAGTCTACAATAAAATAGGTGACCAAAGCGGCCGTCCATCCGAGCAACACTTTCATGGTGATATGCCTGATCCACCACCACAGACCTGCATCCTCACTGCGCAGGAAGGCATAGCCAGCTGTATTGCCGATGGGCAACAGACATCCGCCCAAGCACCCCGAGATGACAACCAGGTGCCAGTATTGGCCGTTCTGCTGGAACATCTGCGCATACACAGAGGCACCCGCATCAGGGGGAAGCACTTCGTAGATGTTAATGGCAGAGAGCACCAGCGCGATATTGTCCAGGAAGGCGCTTACCACACCGATGAACACGGAGAATACATAGATATCATGGATGTAGGTGTCGAGCCAACGAGCACAGGCTTCCATTGCCCCAACTTCCACCAGGACACTAACTGCCAGACTTACGCCGATAAAGAACATGATAACCTGTAGAACCTCATAATGAAGCCTGCGGTCGGAACCTGGCAACAACATAGGTTGCTCCGTGCGAATGGAACGGCGATTGAATATCTCGTTTAACACCCACAGCACACCCAACACGCACAGGGAGCCCAGGAAGGGAGGAAGAGCAGTGATACGATGGAACGAGGGCACAAACCACAGGCCTCCGATGCCGAAAAACAGCATAGTCAGGCGTTGCCACAGGGGCATCTGGCTGTCATCGCCACGATATATAACATGACTGCGGTTGATATCCAGATACTCGGGCAAGCACTGACGAACCAATATGGTAGGAACCATCGTGCCAACCAATGCCGGCAGGATAAGAGCCCCAGAGAAGTCGGTGGGAGTAACCGCCTCGCGACTCCACACCATTAGACTGGTCACATCGCCTATGACGGTGAAACTGCCTCCAGCACAGGCGGCGACCACAATGCAAGCTCCCACGTAGCGACGTTGCTTCTCATTAGCCAGCAACCGTCGCATGATGACCAACATCAGCACAGCGGTTGTAAGGTTGTCAAAGTTTGCCGAAATAAGGAACGTTACGAGTACGAATCCCCATAGAATGCGCGTTGTGCTACGCACCCTCAGCAGCCTGGTGACGAAATCGAAACAGCCGTTGTTGCTCAGCACGTCCACAATAGCCATCGTGGTCAGCAAATAGAGCACTATGCCGCCTATGAATGCGGAATAGCGCACAAACACATGGGTTGCGATGAACTCCTTGGCTGCACTCACCGTGTAAGGAGCCCCTGCAAGGAAGTCAAGAAATTCCTGGCTGTGCATACGATATACAAATTCCGTACCCACACACATGTACAAAATCCACCCCACCACTCCGGCAAACATAGCTGTCGCGGCCTTATTGATGTTGGTAACATGCTCACTGGCTATCAGCAGATAAGCCAGAAGCATAAGAGCAACAATTGCAATTGTCATTTCTTACAACTAAGAGATTTTTATCCGTTTCTGCTTGCAAAATAAAGAAATTTTCACCACTTAAGCAAGAAATTCCTTCTTTTTGTTGGAAGTATAGCATATAATGCGTACATTTGCAGCCAGAAAGTAAACTCATGTTATGAACATACTCAGTCAGAACAACTATTGGTGGTGGCGCAACTCAGGATTCAAAAAATCGTGAGGCAAGATGCCGTATAACCACAGATAGAATATGGTAAAATACTGAAAGGCTCTTCGTTACTCACGAGGGGCCTTTTTCTTATCCATCACTCAAACACGACAAACAAACAACAAACTCATAAAGTCAAATGATGAAATACCAAACAGACGAGAACGGATTCTACGGCCGATATGGTGGAGCCTACATCCCCGAGATTCTCTACCCTGCAGTGGAATCGTTACGCAAGAGCTATCTGTCCATTCTGCAAAGCGAGGACTTCCAGCAAGAATACATGCAACTATTGCGAGACTACGTGGGACGCCCAAGTCCCCTGTATTTAGCCAAACGCATGAGTCAGAAGTACGGATGTCACCTGTACCTGAAGCGTGAGGACCTGAACCACACGGGAGCACACAAGATAAATAACGCCATCGGACAGATACTGCTGGCCAGACGCATGGGCAAACGGCGTATCATTGCCGAGACGGGAGCTGGTCAGCACGGTGTAGCCACCGCCACCGTATGTGCGCTGATGGATATGCCCTGCAGGGTGTACATGGGCGCGCTGGACGTTGAGCGTCAGCACACCAACGTCGAGCGTATGCGCATGCTTGGAGCCGAAGTATATCCCGTCGAGAGCGGAAACAAGACGCTGAAGGACGCGACAAACGAAGCCATCCGCGACTGGTGCCAGCATCCCTCCGACACGTTCTACATCATCGGCTCCACCGTAGGGCCTCACCCTTATCCCGATATGGTGGCACGGCTGCAAAGCGTCATCTCTGTCGAAATAAGATACCAACTGCGGGAGAAAGAGGGAACTGAGTGCCCAGACTACCTGATAGCCTGCGTCGGCGGCGGAAGTAATGCTGCTGGCACCATCTATCACTACCTGAACGACGAACAGGTGCGCATCGTACTGGCCGAGGCGGGCGGACTCGGTACAGACACCCTGAAGACAGCTGCATCTATGCAGATTGGTACTGAGGGTATCCTGCACGGAAGCCGCATCAAGGTAATGCAGACAGAAGACGGACAGATTGTGGAGCCCTACTCCATTTCTGCGGGCCTCGACTATCCCGGCACCGGACCCATGCACTGCAACCTCTACGAGAGCGGACGGGCACAGGTGATGGCCGTCACCGACCAAGAGGCCTTGCAGGCCGCCTTCGAACTCACTCGCTTGGAGGGCATCATTCCTGCACTGGAGAGCAGTCACGCCTTGGCTCTCCTGCCTCGTCTGCAATTCAAGCCCACCGACGTGGTGGTGCTCACCGTGAGCGGACGCGGAGACAAGGACCTGGACACCTACCTGAACCACAAAGAAACCATCAACTATGACGCCATTTAACTACCACACTGCCTCCAAGAAGATTGCGGGAGACCTCATCACCCCCGTAAGTGCGTACCTGAAGGTGCGCGACGACTATCCCCAGAGTGCCCTCATGGAGAGTTCCGACTACCACGGAGGGGAAAATGCAAAATCCTATATTGCACTCCACCCCATAGGTTCCGTCAGCATTGCCCATGGAAAAGGTACCATGCTGTTCCCCGACGGGAGTCAGAGCACACACGACATTGACCAGAACTACGACACCGCCCGACTCATCAACGATTTCCTCCTCAACTTCCACATCACAGGCGAGGAGAAGGACCACTGCGGCCTCTACGGCTACACCTCGTTCAACGCCGTGCGTTATTTCGAGAATATCCCCGTGAAAGACGAGACGCAGGAGGAAAACGATGCCCCCGATCTCTTGTACATTCTCTACAAGGACATCGTCGTCTTCGACCACTTCCGTAACGAACTCACCCTCATCGAACTGCTTCAGGACGGTGAGATGGACGACCTCGACCAACTGCAGCACGACCTCGTGTCGCGCAACTGCCAGACCTACGAGTTCCACCCCGTAGGCGAATTCTGGAGCACGCTCTCCGACGACGAGCATAGGGGGAACATCCGAAAGGGAATAAAGCACTGTCAGCGGGGCGATGTTTTTCAGATAGTTCTGTCCCGAAGATTCAAGCAATTCTATAAGGGAGACGACTTCCAACTCTACCGTGCTCTGCGAAGTATCAACCCCAGCCCATACCTCTTTTATTTCGACTTCGGAGGCTTCCGCATCTTTGGCTCAAGTCCCGAAACCCATTGCCGCATCACCGGCCGCACGGCATACATCGACCCCATTGCTGGAACCACACGTCGGACAGGAGATGCCGAACAAGACCGCCGTAACGCACTCTTCCTGCAGAACGATGCCAAGGAGAATGCCGAACACGTGATGCTTGTCGACCTGGCGCGCAACGACCTCAGCCGAAACTGCCACAACGTACACGTCGACTTCTACAAAGACATGCAGTACTACAGCCACGTCATCCACCTTGTGAGTCGCGTGAGCGGAGAACTGGACGTAGGGGCTGACCCCATACAGGCCTTCGTAGACACATTCCCCGCCGGCACGCTGAGCGGTGCACCCAAAGTCAGGGCCATGCAGCTCATCAGTGAGTACGAGCCACACAACCGCGGAGCCTACGGTGGGTGCATCGGGTTCATCGGTATGAACGGAACCCTGAACCAAGCCATCACCATTCGCACCTTCGTGAGCCGCAACAGCGAACTGTGGTTTCAGGCAGGCGGAGGTATCGTGGCCAAGAGCAACGTGGAATACGAACTGCAAGAAGTAAACAACAAACTGGGCGCACTGCGCAAAGCCATAGAAATAGCCGAGAAACTATGAAAAAGCCTATCCACAACGGAATGGCCGCCCCCAAGGTGGTCATCATCGACAACTACGACTCCTTCACCTACAACCTGAGCCATCTGCTCAAGGATCTGGGAGCCCAAGTGACCGTCCTGCGTAACGATAAGTTCCAGTTGGCCGACCTTGAGCGATTCGACAAAATCCTACTCTCCCCCGGGCCTGGCATCCCCAGCGAGGCAGGCCTCCTGCTTGACGTCATCCGCGCCTACACGGGACAGAAACCCATCCTGGGCATCTGCCTGGGTCACCAAGCCATAGGTGAAGCCTTTGGCGCGAAGCTGGAGAACCTGGGCGAGGTAGTTCACGGAGTGGCCACGCCTGCCCACATCACTGTCAGCGACTATCTCTTCGACTCCCTGCCTCCAACCATCGAAGTGGGACGCTACCACTCGTGGGTGGTGAGCAACGAAGGCTTCCCTTCCACGCTGGAAGTCACAAGCCTTAGTGATGAGGGACAAATCATGTCACTCCGCCACAAAGCCTATGACATACGAGGCATTCAGTATCACCCCGAAAGCGTGCTCACACCCAAGGGGAGGACTATCATCTCTAACTGGTTAAAGCAATGAAACAATACCTACAGAAACTAATCGGAGGGGAAACCCTAACTCGCGAGGAAACCCACCAAATCATGCTCAACATCACGCGTGAGCAGTACAACGAACCCCAAATTGCCGCCCTGTTGATGGCCATACAGACGCGAGGTGTGACCGTAGACGAACTGCTGGGCCTTCGCGACGGCCTGCTGGAGACAGGAAAGCACATCGACCTAGGTGACGGAGAGGAGACGCTGGACATCGTGGGCACGGGAGGCGATGGTAAAAACACGTTCAACATCAGCACCTGCGCAGCCTTCGTCATCGCCGGAGCAGGATACAAGGTTACCAAGCACGGTAACGGAGGAAGCACCAGCGTGAGCGGAGCCAGCAACGTGCTACAGGGCCATGGGGTAAGGTTCACCGACTCTGCCGACCGCCTGCGCCGTTCGCTCGACGAAGCGGGTATATGCTATTTCCACGCCCCACTCTTCGCCTACGGCATGAAGTTCGTAGGTCCCACACGCAAGGCACTGGGTATCCCCACTTGCTTCAACCTCATAGGTCCGCTGGTGAATCCTTGCAACCCCAAAAACTCGCTGCACGGCACCGCCACACAGGCACAAATGCGCCTCTACACCAGCGTCCACCAGAACATAGGCGACAACTACGGCATCGTGACCAGCTATGACGGATACGACGAAATATCGCTGACGAGCGGCTTCAAGTTCGTTTCCAACTTCTTCGAGAAGGTCTACACCCCCAAGGACATGGGGTTCGACTACATCTCACCTAAGGACATATTCGGAGGACAGACGGCCGACGATGCCCTGCGCATCTTCGACCGTGTGCTGGAGGACTCAGCCACCGAGGCGCAGAAGAACGTGGTACTGGCCAACGCTGCCTGCGGCATAGGGGTCATGAACCGCAACCTGAGCATCGAGGAGAGCGTTGCACAGGCGCGCGAATCGCTGGAAAGCGGACGGGCACTCGCTTGTTTCAAGAAATTCCTACAACTGAACGGGTAAACTGAACGAAGACGAAAAAGGAAATGAGAGACATACTGGAAGAAATCATTGCCTGGAAACGCCAAGAGGTGAAAATCCAGAAACGGGAACTTTCCCCCGCTGAACTATACAAGCGAGTGGAGAGAAAGATGGACGATTGCACTACAGTGCGTAGTATGGCCACTTCGCTCATCGAGTGCAGCCACGGAATCATTGCCGAGTTCAAACGCAAAAGTCCCTCAAAGGGATGGATTCATGTCGATGCTGAGCCCACAGATGTCGTACCGCAGTACGTTCAAGCAGGTGCAGCCGCACTCAGCATACTGACGGACGAGAAGTTTTTTGGCGGAACGCTTCAGTACATTCGCACGCTGCGCCCCCTCGTAGAGACACCCATACTGAGAAAAGAATTCGTTGTAGACGAGTACCAACTATTTCAATCCAAGGATGCCGGAGCCGACGCTGTGTTGCTCATCGCCGCTTGTCTGGAACTCAAGAAGTGTGCTACGCTCATCCGTACGGCTCACGAACTGAAACTGGAGGTGCTGCTGGAGATACACTCCCCCACTGAACTCGACTATGCCTCGCTGGATGCCGACATGCTGGGAGTGAACAACCGCAACCTGGGTTCCTTCCACACCGACGTGGAGAATTCCTTCCGGCTCGCCCCCATGCTCCCCACCGAAAGGGTAAAAGTGAGCGAGAGCGGCATCAGCAATCCGCAGACTATCCGCCAACTGCGCGAGGCAGGATTCCGCGGATTCCTAATAGGAGAAAGTTTTATGAAAGAAGACAAACCTGGTAACGCTCTGCGACGTTTTCTCGAAGCCCTATGAAAGTAAAGATATGCGGACTCTTGGACGGGGACAATATCCGGGAGGTGGAATACCTCAAGCCCGACATGGTAGGATTCATCTGCTGGCCAGGTAGTAAGCGGTTTGTGGGCACGAGACCTTCCTATCTACCACAGGTAGAGCGCGTAGGTGTGTTCGTCAACCCTACGTTGACGGAAATCAACGAGGTCATCGAACGCCTGGGACTCAACCGCCTGCAACTGCATGGTGACGAGTCGCCCCACTTCTGCCGCACGGTCAGAAACCAAACTGGCTTGCCCATCATCAAAGTCCTCCCTATACGCGAAGCAGAGGATGTCGACAAAGCCCTACCCTACGCCCAGGAGGGAGCCGTCGACTTGCTGCTGTTCGACACCAAGAGCAGCGACAGAGGAGGGAGCGGATGTCAGTTCGACTGGAAAGTGCTGCAACGATACACAGAAAAGAAGCCCTTCTTGCTCTCTGGCGGAATAGGGCCCGACGATGCAGAGCGTGTACTCGGGTTCCAACATCCGGCAATGGCGGGCATCGACATCAACAGCCGTTTCGAGACAGCCCCCGGCATCAAAGACATAGAAAAATTGAAAACCTTCCTCAGCAGGATAAGGAAACAATAAAGAAACACGAAAAACGAAAAGAAAATGAATAGAATCAACCAACTATTTGAGCGAAAGAGAGAGCACATCCTCTCCCTCTACTTCTGTGCCGGACACCCCACGCTGGAGGGCACAGCCCACGTCATACAGACACTGCAGCGGCGAGGCATAGACATGATTGAAGTAGGTATCCCCTTCAGCGACCCCTTGGCCGACGGGCCTGTCATACAGAACGCCGCCACCCGCGCCCTGCGCAACGGAATGACGCTACGCCTGCTCTTCTCCCAACTCGAGGGCATCCGGCAGACGGTCTCTATCCCGCTCATTCTCATGGGCTACATGAACCCTATCTACCGCTATGGGCTCGAGAACTTCTTCCTCCGTTGCAGCGAGGTAGGCATCGACGGAGTCATCATGCCCGACCTCCCCTTCAAGGACTACCAGCAGGAAGTAAAACCCATTGCCGACCGCTACGACGTGCGTGTCATCATGCTCATCACCCCCGAAACCAGCGACGAGCGCATACGCTTCATCGACGAACACACCGACGGCTTCATCTACATGGTATCCAGTGCCGCCATTACGGGAGCCCAACGCGAGTTCGATGAGCGGAAACAAGCCTATTTCAACCACGTCAACCGCATGCAACTACACAATCCGCGCATGATTGGCTTCGGCATAAGCAACCGCCAGACGTTGGAGGTCGCCCAGAAAAACGCTGCCGGTGCCATCATTGGCAGCAAGTTCGTGCAACTGTTGGAACAGCACGGGGAGCCCGACCGTGCCCTTGATGCCCTGCTTCAGGCCCTCGAGGAGTAACGTGCTCCGACTATTTCCTGCCTCCGAGATTTGGAGGTCTCGGATATTAATCGTATCTTTGCAAAGAAGAATAAACAAGGAGAAAAGAAGATTATGTCACTGAACAAAGTAATGCTAATAGGCAACGTCGGGGCAGACCCCGAAGTGCGCTACGTAGACCAGGGCGTGGCTGTGGCCAGCCTGCGCCTGGCAACCACACGCAGGGGATACACCCTACAGAACGGCACTCAGGTGCCCGAACAGACAGAATGGCACAACATCCTGCTGTGGAGACAACTGGCCGAAACGGTGGAGAAATATGTCCACAAGGGCGACAAACTATACATCGAGGGAAGCCTGCGCACACGTTCCTATGACGATCCCAAGACAGGTATCAAGAGGTATCGCACCGAGGTGTGGGCAGACTCCATGGAGATGCTCTCCCCCAAGCCCCAGAGCACGTCACAGCCCTCAACTGCCCCTGTCGCCCCGGCACAGACGGAGGAAGCCCCCTTCTGAGGAGAAACATAATGCCATCGTACCTTGGACATCGCATCACTCTGTAAAAACATCACTTTCACCGCCCCCGACACAGCCCTATGGGTGGTGCTCGCACTGGCCGTCATACTGCTGCTGTGCTCAGGATTTGTTTCCGCTTCGGAGATAGCCTTCTTCTCCTTGAGCCCCGAAGAACTGGACACCATCAACGACGAACGCAACACTGCCGACACCGCGATAAAACGCCTGAGAGCAGACAGCGAAAGGCTGCTGGCCACGATACTCATCTCCAACAATCTGGTGAACGTGGCAATCATCATGTTACTGAACTACTTCTTCATCCAAACGGTGGATTTCGGTGGTTCTCAGGTCGTAGAGTTCATTCTTATGACCGTTGTGCTCACCTTCCTGCTGCTACTCTTTGGCGAAGTGATGCCCAAGATATACTCCGCCCAACACACGCTCAGCTTCTGCCGTCTAATGGCCCCTACATTCGGTGTGCTCAACAAACTATTCTACCCCCTCTCCTCGCTGCTCATACACAGCAAGGGACTCACCAGCCACATTATCTCGTACGAGGCCGAGGCACTGACCGTCGACGACTTGGAACAGGCCTTGGAACTGACGGACAAGGAAGAGATAGCCGACGAGAGCAACATGCTGAAAGGCATCATACGCTTCGGCGACGAGATGGCACGCGAAGTGATGACACCACGTGTAGACCTCGTAGACCTGGAGATGAAGACACCCTTCCCCGATGTCATCAAGTGCATCGTAGAGAACAACTACTCGCGCATACCCGTCTACTCCGGTACGGAAGACAACATAAAGGGCGTACTCTACATCAAAGACCTGCTGCCCCACCTGGGCAAACCCGCCAACTTCCGCTGGCAGAGCCTCATACGACCGCCCTACTTTGTGCCCGAAACGAAGATGATTGACGACCTGCTGCGCGACTTCCAGCAGAATAAGGTACACATTGCCATCGTCGTAGACGAGTTCGGAGGCACCAGCGGCATCGTCACTATGGAAGACATACTGGAAGAGATTGTGGGCGAGATAAGCGACGAGTACGACGACGATGATAACAAGCCCTTCGTGCGCCTGAACCGTAACACCTACCTCTTCGATGGCAAGTGCCTGCTGGGCGACTTCCTGCGACTCATGCACCTGGACGACGAGTTCTTCGAAGACGTGGAAGGCGAAGCCGACACGCTGGCCGGCCTGCTGCTGGAGATAAAAGGCGAGTTCCCCAAGCTGCACGAGCGCATCACCTTCCGACAGCTCACCTTCGAAGTCATGGAAATGGACGAGCGCAGGATAGTGAAGATAAAAGTCATCGTAGGCAAAGAGTGAAATCCACCACATTCCTGAGCCATTTGTTTGTATAACTGCACAATTTTCGTTAACTTTGCAGCGAAAATTACAAACCAAATGATAGATTTCCTATGTCTGGGAAGCGGAAGCAGTGGAAACTGCTACTTCCTGAAGACAGCAAACAATGGCATACTGATAGACGCAGGAATAAACTCGAGAACCATCAAGAAGGTACTGAAAGAGTACGGCTACAGCTTCGAACAGATTGACGCCGTGTTTATCACACATGACCATGCCGACCACATCAAAGCCGTAGGCTATCTGGCCAACGACATAGACAAGCCCGTATACGCTACGGAGCTGGTACACATTGGCATCAACCACAACTACTGCGTGACCAGCAAGCTCACTCCCGAGCACCAGCGCATCATCCACAAAGGCGAGACGACGGAAATAGGCGACTTCAGCGTGACACCCTTCGAGGTGAGCCACGACAGTTCCGACTGCGTTGGCTACAAGATAGAAGCCGAGGGAGTGACCTTCTGTCTGGTGACTGACTGCGGCGAGGTGACACCCTGCGTAGAGCAAGCCATATCGGAAGCCAACTACCTGGTGCTGGAAGCCAACCACGAGGAAGCCATGCTGATGAACGGCCCCTACCCCGCCTACCTGAAAGGACGCATACGCAGTTCCCGCGGACACCTGAGCAACCGCCAGTGTGCCGAAGCACTTGCCAACCACGCCACACCCAACCTCAGACAGGTTTGGCTGTGCCACTTGAGCGAGGAGAACAACCACCCCGAACTTGCCCGCAAAACCGTCGACCAGGTACTGCGAAGCTGCGGCATAGTGCCGGGCGTAGACTTCGGATTGGAAGTGCTGAAGCGCAAAGTGCCCAGCGGAGTATACAAATTGGGGTAGCAAAACGAAAAAAACTTCCCAAAACATTTGGCGGTATCGGAGATTTGTCGTACCTTTGCAGTCACAAAAAGAAACGAACACCCATGCGTCCTTAGCTCAGTTGGTAGAGCAATTGACTCTTAATCAATGGGTCCAGGGTTCGAGCCCCTGAGGGCGTACCAGAAGGAGAGGATATCTTTATTGATGTTCTCTCTTTTCTTTGTATAATAATCATCAGAATGGGAGACCCACGGCAAAGTGGAGCGAGAAGTCACGCCCGAAGTTGGGATGGATGATGGGATAGTGACGACGGGCATCAGTGTAAGCCGGATGGACAGCCTTCATACCGGCATCCAGACGAAGGATGAAGTAGTTGAAGTTCAGGCGCAAGCCCAATCCATAGGAGACGGCAATCTGTCGCCAGAACTTGTCGAAGCGGAACTGACCGCCAGGTTGGTCGTCGTAACTGCGAATGGTCCAAATGTTACCTGCATCCACGAAAGCCGCTCCGTCCAGCACCCAGAAGAGATGGCCACGATACTCGATGTTCATGTCCAGCTTCACGTCACCCGTCTGATTGATGAAATCGATACGTCCGTCCTTACCCTGAAACGAGCCGGGCCCCAACTCACGAACCGACCATCCGCGCACGCTGTTCGCTCCACCGCTGAAGTATCGCTTCTCGTAGGGCAGCACCTTGCTGTTGCCATACGGATAGGCAATGCCCAGCCCGAAGTGGACAGCCAGCGAGTTCTCGGGCGTGAAGCGGAAACTCTTGGCAAAGTCGAAGTCCCCTTTCACATACTGCGCATAGGCGATATTGAACAGCGTGTACTGGCTCTCGCTGTTCTTGGCCGTCCCGAACAACGTCGTCATACCATACAGCAGATTTCCTGCGCTCTCAATGCCCAGACGCATGTTCCACGCATTCGTGCCATAACTGCCCGTTGCCGCCGCCAGAGGCTGGCTGCTGTAGTTGAGCGTGTACCCCCAGCGCATGATGAAGAGGTCCTCGTAGTTATAACGCAGGATGGCGTTGCGCGAAGTGACATTCTCCAGATAGTCTCTGCGGAAGGTGGACGAAATCCAAGGCATGAAGACGTAGTTGAAATCGAGCAGGTCGACACGATGCTGGCGACGGCGGTTGTCGGTATACCAGCGATAGCGCCAAGTGCCCGTGACCACGCGACGGTGAAACTCGGGACGGTCCTGACTGTCGTAGCGGAGGGCCACCTCGCTGGTGGCCGCCAGCTTGCGGCGGAAGTCACGGCTGAGCCCGGGAATCTTCAGGTCGGGGAAGGCAAGCGACACCTCGGCACCATACTCTATGTAGTCCTGGTCCTCATAGCCGTCCAGTCCTTTGATGGCTTCGTAGGCACCGCGCACCTTCAGGTTCAGCAACTCCGAGCCGCGCAGCAGGTTACGGTTCTGATACGACAGACTGACGGCAGCACCCAGGTCGCCCGCACTGTTCGTTCCCTCCAGCTCCACGTTGAATGTGTGGGGCTTGTTCGTCGTCACCGTGATAAGGGCATCCAGCGTCGTAGAGTCGTCGGCAACAGGCTGCATCTGTATGTTGGAGTTCATCACGGCACCCAAGGAGGCCATATTAGAGTATGTCCCCTGAACGTGCTGTTCCTGGTAGAGTTCGCCTTCGTTAATCAGGGTCTTGGCCTTCAGCACATTCTCGCGGATGGAACGCCTGCGGAGCAGGGAATCAGTTTGGAAGTTCACCTTTCCCACACGAAACTGCCGATGGGGTGTGTGCGTGGGCTGCCCCGTAGTATGATAGTCGTCTACCACCACATTGAGCCATACCTCGTGGTCGCCCGCTGTTGTGTCGGCTTCGAAGCGCACAAACTCCTTGTTGAACAGATAGTACCCTTTGTTGCGCAACAACCTGTTGATGCGCGAACGCTCCTGGTCCAGCTCGTTCATGTCAAAGGGCATCCCCACGTGCAGGCGGGAGTCGCTTCGGGTGCTGTCTATCAGTGAGCGCAGCTCGTCGCTCTCGATGTTCTCCGCAAGGTCGGACACGAAATAGCGTTCACCCGGGTGGATGCTGAATATCGCCTTCAGTTTGAAACGTCGCTTCCTCTCCTGCAAGTCGACGTCGGCATGCAGGTACCCCATATTCCTCACGGCAGCCTCTATGTCGTCCCGTGTGCGCAGGGCCTTCGTCTGGTCGTAAATCACAGGAGCCTGCCCCACTCGCTGGAGGAAACGGTTTATCCACTTCGTCGTGTCCGTTCCGCTCATGAGGTAAGGCGACATCGGGACCTTCAACAAACTGAACCACTTGGAGTTGGGATGCTGCTGAACGTACCCCTGGAATTGGGTCGTGGAGAGAGACCTGTCGTCACTGCGCACAGACACATCGTCCAACAGATACCTTCCCTCCGGCACAAAGCGGGACACACTACACGAAACCAGCAAAAAAGCTGACAAAAACATCAAAGGCAACTGCCTGACCGTGTGTCCGAACGACTTCATTTTACAAAATTACGGTTATTTTTTCAATTTTAGAAACTCTTTTCCCCTTTTTTCCTTACCTTTGTACAGAATAGAACGGGATGATAAGCAAAAACCGCATAAAACTAATCCACAGCCTCGAGAAGAAGAAGTTCCGCAGGCAGGAAGGGCTGTTCGTTGCCGAAGGCCCTAAACTTGTCGGCGAGCTGCTCCCCACCTTCACCTTGCGTTACGTGGCGGCCACGGCAACGTGGTACGACACATGGGGAAGCACGTTGGCTGGCAAAGACATGGTCCAAGACCTAGTGACCGATGACGAGCTCCGCAAGGCAAGTCTGCTGCAGCACCCCCAAGAGGTTATCGCCCTATTCGAACTCCCCCACTCCGATTGTCCCCTACAAGAGGTGGCCGACAAGGAACTTGTCTTGGCGTTAGATGGCATACAAGACCCTGGGAACATGGGCACCATCGTCCGGATTGCGGACTGGTTTGGCATCAACCATATCTATTGTTCGCAGGAGACCGTAGATGTCTTCACCCCCAAAGCCATACAGGCTACTATGGGAGCCATTGGCCGGGTGAACGTGCATTACGTCAACCTGGTCGAGCAGTTGAATGGTTTTCAGGGGAAGATATACGGAACGGAACTGGACGGTGACAACCTATATGGGCAAGAGCTCACCCAACGAGGTGTCATCATCATGGGCAACGAAGGTAATGGCATAAGCAAGGGAGTCCGCCCATTGGTGAACTCCCATCTTCTTATTCCATCCTTCCCCTCAAGCCGGGAAACGGTCGAAAGCCTTAATGTGGCCATTGCCACCGCCATCATTTGTGCCGAGTTTCGACGCACAATATAATGTTTTTACTAAATTTGCACTCAATCAGTGCATTTTTTTGTAAATTTTGCACTCAGTCAGTGCATTTTTTAGTATATTTGCTGCCGAAAAACTTATAAAAGGATCAAAATGGAGCAACTTATTATAAACTATCGGAAAATGCTTAATGAAACGCCAACCAAGTTTCATCGCTACATATACGACAAGATTCATTGGTCGAATCGCATGTTGGGAATAGTTGGACCGCGCGGCGTAGGCAAAACCACCATGATGTTGCAGTACATCAAAGAACATCTCAATGCTAATGAAACACTATATGTAACTGCCGACGATTTTTACTTTTCCTTACATCGGTTGGTGGATTTGGTAGATCAATTCTCAAAGATGGGTGGAAAGAATCTCTTTGTGGACGAGGTACATAAGATAGAAGACTGGTCACGCGAGCTAAAACTAATCTACGACTATCACCAAGAACTGAAGATTGTGTTCTCTGGTTCATCTGTCCTAGACATCACCAAAGGCACCACAGCCGACCTCTCGCGCCGCGCCATCGTCTATCACATGCAAGGACTATCTTACCGCGAGTACCTCAAACTATTCCACGCCATCGAATTGCCCACCCTCTCTCTCAATCAGGTACTCCACCATGAAGTGGAGTTGCCGAAGGGATTCTTACCGTTGCAGCATTTCACCGACTACATGCAGCACGGCTATTATCCCTTTGCACAAGAAGGTGACTACGAAAAACGACTCTTGAGCATCATCGACAAGACATTGGAAGTAGATATTCCGCAATATGCGGCACTAAATGCCACTATGTCGAAGAAACTCAAGCGGCTTCTTGCCATCATCTCTGAAAGTGTTCCCTTCAAGCCCAACATGTCCACCCTTGGGCAGACCTTAGGGATTAGTCGCAACAATGTGGCCGATTATTTATTATTGATGGAAGAAGCTGGACTGATAGGTCAGTTACGTGATGCGACAGGTGGCATTCGTGGTTTAGGCAAAGTAAACAAAGTGTATCTTGACAACAACAACCTCATTCATGCCCTCTCAACCAATAAGGCCGATATTGGCAACGCCCGTGAGACCTTCTTCTTCAATCAGGTGCGAGTTCAATACGATGTCACCAATTCGCCCGTGTCGGATTTCCTCATAGAAGGCATCACATTCGAGGTCGGAGGAAAGAAAAAGGGAAAAAAGCAGATACAGGGATTGGCAAATGCCTATGTTGTCAAGGACGACATCGAGACGGGCTTTGGCAACATCATTCCTCTTTGGCTCTTCGGACTCCTGTATTAAACAAATCTCCCCTGCCGACCGCACCATGGTGGAAAGCCTAAACGTGGCCATTGCCACCGCCGTCATTTGTGCTGAGTTTCGATGCAGGGTGTAACACCCTCTAACTGTTCTTCCCTTCATTTGTCTGTGAAAATCAAAGTACAGCAGCTATGCGACGAATCTGTTTGAGATGCTCAAAGAAGGACTGATTGCGCTTAGCAGCTATTAAGTTGTATTTCATTTGCAGGGAGAGCAAAGGAGCCGCGTCAAGTTCAAGAGCCTGACCGATGAGCAGAGCGATTTCCGCACTCAAAGGACGATGCCACGAAGTTCACCCGCAAATGGTTTGCCTGGCAGAACACGCTCTTCGGCGAACTCATCGTGAAATTGGTCGATGAGGGCAAACTCGACCTGCTGAACAGCATCACGATAGAATAACGACTCCTACGTGCACTCCGCCTTTTCTACGGCAATTAGAATCTTTACATTCTCATTTCCCCAATCAACCTTCCACCTCCATGCGACTCACACGACGCATCTCGGCAGGGGCTGGGGGTGAGTCTGCTGTGGCTCTTTTTCCTCATAGGCCTTCCTCCTGGGGTTGAGGGTGTAGATGCAGAACCAGACATTGACCACGGTGAAGAATACTATCTTTTTATATAAAACGGCGAATTGGGCGAATGATGCCAATCTATGGGTAATACAAATTTGGCGGTTGTAAATAAAAAAGCGGGGGCGTGTCAAAAGTAACAGACACGCCCCAACGCTTTATGAACTAACTAAAAAGATTTAGCGGACTTTGTATCGTTTCTACGGTTCTTCCTCATCGCTCCAAATGTCGCCCCAGTCGTTTTCCTGTTTGATGTCAAAGCCACCGCCACCGCCTGATTCAACAGGGATATAACTGCTTGCGAAAAGTTGTTCCCTCAGGGTCACAAACGTGAGTTCCGTCATAGGTGCTATATAGGTTCCTTTCATATCTTTCTTCCTTTTATCGTTACCAAATATCGTTCCACAAGTCTCGGAGTTCAATGGCCAGGGACGAGGGCTTCTTTTTTTCCTCCTCGTCCCAATCCACTTCCTCCCTTACGTCAAACGGCCCGCCTCCGCCTGGGTCAATGGGGATGAACTGACTCCTTCTCATTATCGTCTCCGGGTCAATCTCTATCTCAGCAAGAGACGGCTTCACGTATTGTTTCATTTTATTTCACAAACACCTTTTTGCCGTTCTTGATATAGATACCCTTTCGGATTTGACCATTTAAAAATTTACTATTTGACAATTTTCTACCACTCAGGTCATACACGGAATTTTTCATTGTCAATTGTCCATTCTCCATTGTCAATTCGTCTATCCCCGTTTCCTCCCATTCGTCATCCAGGCACATTATCTTCACTTCGCCCAAGTTTACGGGATTGCCATATCGGTCAGAGACAGCCATATACCAGCGATAAGGAGCTAGAGCATAATCGGGGTAGAGATCGGTCTCGGTACTGCCCGTATCATCATCGCCCGTATTATCGTCATCACCGAATTCCGGCGCATGGAATCGGCCACGTATTTTGTTTGCCTTATGCAGGGTGCCACCGCCCATGACATAGTAGCCGTTGGCCACCATTTCAGAGCCTGATACGCCGCAGTATGTACCCGTGAAGGTAAAGAGATTGTTCCACGAAGTTACCTCGAACGAATTCTCTTCAGCGGGATAGAGTGTCTTGTTTGTGGGGATGAAGGTGTAGGTGCCTGTCGCCTTGGCGCGAATCAGATAGGGGGTGTTCGGCTCTGTGTGGCTGCCTGCCTTCAAGTTGGCCACTTCCAGTGCCGTCACTTCCATGATGCCGTCGTCGTCATCGTCGAACTGGTGCACGTCATTGATGCGTGCCATGTCAAAGTTTGTGCTCCAATCGTTATACTCCAAGGAGAAGGGCACATACCATGCCTGCCAGTTTGTGTTGTTGAATGTGCGGGTGTAGGCGGCATCTCCGAATTCATGTTCTATGCCCAGGTCATATGTTCCCCCGTCGGTCAAAGTAATGTCGTCTTCGTCAATTACGGATACCGTTAATGTTGCTGTTAAGTCTGTTCCGTCTTGTGTCGTGGCTGTTATCGTAGCAGTTCCTATAGCAATTGCTGATACTGTTCCGTCCTCTGCAACAGTAGCGACAGCAGTGTTCAAAGAAGTCCATGTAAGCTTTTTGTTTGTTGTCTTATCGGGCTGGAAGATTACTGAAGGCTTAATGGTTTCGCCCAACGGCAAACTGATATCCGTAGGGCTAATACTTATGCCCGTGGCCTTATATTCTGTTTCAGCATCGAGAAACTCCTGTGGATTACAAGGTATAATGAACTGATAGTATTTCCATGGTTCTGCCGCCTTATATTTATCAACCGTCCCATAAGGCACAAGTAATATGGGACTTAATTGGGTTGTTGTTGTTAAAGCATACGCAGGAGGCTCATTTGCGACACACAACACACAAGGTACCGTACTGTTGGGGAGTGCATTTTCAGCGATGTCGGTGACATTTGCAGGGATAACCTGCTTTGTTAATACCTGTGCATAGTAAAAGGCATAATCTTCTATTGTGGTCAACATTGATTCTGATGCAAAATTAACATCTGTCAATGCTGATGTCAGCATCGATTCAGCCCATGTCATCTCGTAGGTGGATGAGTTCCAAGTGTATTTTTCTCCTCCTCGTGCCGCAAATGCATATTCGCCGATGGAAACTACAGTAGCAGGAACTGATACTGACTTAAGAAATCTGCAATTGGCAAATGTCCGTTCTCCTATCCTTACAACATTATATTCCTTATTATTATATATAACTTTCTCTGGGATAATTACATCATTCTCATAGAAGTAAAAAAATTTCATACTATAAGAAGAATAAGTTGAGCCACCACCATAACTAAATACAATGCTATCCAAATTTTCAATACCACAACTATTGGTGGAAGTTGAAAATCCACCTGCTATTCCCGTATAACTCTTTTTTTTAAAATCCCATAGTTTATAGCTAAGAGTATTAGAATTGTTGCTTTTCTGAGAAATTCTTGTAGCATTATAATATGTCGTTTCTACCGTAGCCGCATCCTCATCAAGGATGTTATAACAGATCCCATCAACTTCAAAATCATGGGCATAAGTCATTAAGCTTCCCATCAGCGCAAATAGCGCAACCAATAAATGTTTTGTTTTCATAGTTCTACAATTTTTTTGTTTTTTCTATAATTATATCAATAGCCTTTCCCACAAGATCTGACAATGTTGCACCTGCAGTTCCTTTAACAACTTCTTTAATTAAATTTGTGGCATGCTGGGTAAAATCTTTGGGAAATTCTTTGCTTTGGTCTTTTAATCTTCTCCTTATTTGCTCTTCCAGACTTTCAGCCTCGGGATTACCGTTTTTCTCAAAGCCTGAAATTACAAGTAACAGGTCGGTTGCTGTTAACTTTATAATATTGGAATTAAAAGAACTGTCAAAATAACTTCCCGCCTTCTCCAACTGCTCACTTAGATACTCACGGAGTGCTTTGCTCGTTATTGAGAACTGGATAAGTTCCCCAATTTGTTTATAAGTGGTATTCTGCAATGCCTCATAAAAGGCATCTTTGTATTCGTTGTCTTCTTTGGGATAGCGAAGGTCAACCTCATAGCGAAGTCTCCTGACCTTGGAGATTGGTATTTGCAGTTCCCTACTTAAAAGATGGTCTGATTTGTCATAATACCCATTTCGTAGTACAAGGTACATAAGTTCAACTTCATAGTCATTCTTATTCATTGACCCAAATCGTTGAAAACAAGTCTTAATGAAATCATCCTTGTATTCCCAACATTCCGTTTTTGCAGAAAACATTTTGTTCCCTCCATGTCCTCCCAGCCCCACGGAGAACCTTTAAGTATATATACATGAGAAGCGTGGAACTGTATGTCCACATCTCGCTTTGAAGGTCCTAGGAAATACCCTGAATACATAGATGTAATGATAGCAGTCCACGCTTACGCGTGAAGCCATCATGCCGCCGTTCATGTATTCAATCTTGAAAATTTCCTAGGTTTTCAAAGACATAAGACGAGCATAACGCTTCTTTTATTTTCAATAAGTTTTGCAGTCAAAAACTGCGCATGAGACACCTCTCACGCTGCAAATCTACACATTTTTTCTGAAACGCCCAAACAATTAAGTTGAAAAATAGCAGGTTGGGGAATGGGCACAGATGCCGCTGGTTTAGGGTGAATTAATAAAAACAACTGGGACAACAGCGAACAACTCTTTATGGCTTTAGTCGCCCAACGGCGGGAAAGCTGAACATGAAAATAACAATAACGGCGAATTGGGCAAATTGAACAAATTAATATATTCAAGAGATTAGCTTAATTCGCAGAATTAGCCGTTTTACGGAGATAGCAGATTATTTAGAAGATTATTGAAAGATTTTGGATAGATTTGCGTGATTTCTGTCACAACGTGACACTTACTTTCTGTCAATTGGTATAGTTCCCTAAGCCTCAGCATACCGTTGTCTAAGCCCTAACGTCCCGATGACCGAGGTGTTTGACATAGGTCAAACGCTTGACTGACTATGGTCAAACGCTCGTCC
>ERZ842401.967-NODE-967-length-42577-cov-5.909294_pt1 | contig 42577 bp, 26 predicted proteins | sample MGYA00521270_ERZ842401 | MGnify/ENA primary metagenome ERZ842401 (study PRJEB31892, sample SAMEA3878208) | bioreactor metagenome | biome: Moose rumen | place: Sweden | collected 2011-10 | study: EMG produced TPA metagenomics assembly of the PRJEB12797 data set... | reverse complement strand
TTCACCGTTTAGACCGTGACACCAGCGGACTGATGGTTTATGCCAAAGATATGGAGACGGAGCAGATTCTCGAGCGCAACTGGCACATGATTTCCAGAAGTCGTTCAGCATTACCATTACGAAATTTGAGTGGAAGTGTTTTGATTTGCTCTTCGGTAATAAAGAACGAAAAGCCTTGTAGTCGGGTGAAGAGGTCTTCGTAATTGACTTTCACCTGTTCTTCCATCTTTTCAAACAACGCATCTCTATCTCCATCAACAAAATGCATATACAGAGCATCACCTCGCATAGGTGAATGTGGCGCGAAGGCAGTTCCTTTTGGGACAGTACATTTGTCTAATCCTGTGAATGGAGCCGCGAAATGTACAAGGTACTCCAATTCTGTATCCTCAGCCAGTTCGAAGACGTTCTCGTCAATCTTCAGTGCTTCAATTTGTTCTTTAGCCATAGATTTCTATTGTTTTTTGGCAAAAGTAGGCAATTTCCTCGATTTATCCAAATAAAATGGCTTTCACAAGGCTTGTGGAAGTGTTTTTTTTAGGTAATTATGTATCTCATTAGAAAATTATTCGTATCTTTGTGGTCAGAAATTGGCAATACAGGAGATGTCTAAAAACTCACTCGTGCAACTAAAACTATTAGAGTATGAAAGGACTGGTAATTTGGTTTCTGAAGAAAATCTATGGAATAGATGTAGATAACCTTCGAGAATACAACAAAAGACTAAAGGAAGAGAATGGCAGACATGTCTCTAGGAATAATTCTCTGAAAAAGGACAAGGAATCCTTGTCTGAGAAGACTATGCGTTTAGAAAAAGAAAAGAGTGAAATAGAGAACACAAATCGTAAGTTGAAAAGCAACAATGATGAGACGAACAAAGAGAATTCTGGCCTAAGAACGTCCTTAGATGATGCTAATAGGGAGATTAATCGATTGAAAAGCTCACTAGATGAAGCAAATAAGAAGATTAAATCATTAGAGGAAAAGGGTTCAATAGAACCTATCCCTGAAGTGCCTAATGGTGATGATGAGAATCAAGACGAGATAGAGAATCTAAAGCGGCAATTTGACAATCTCCAAAAACAGTTGGAGCAAACAAATGAAGAAAACCAAAATCTGAGAGCGAAAACAAGCAACCGAGATTCTACTATAGATATTTTGAAAAAAGAAATAAAAGATCAAAAGGTAACTGTAGATTCACAAAAACAAACTATAAAAACCTTGCAAGATGATAAAAGAAAGTTAGAAGAGGAGAATAGAGACCTTGAAGAAGAATTACGAAAACTAAAAGGTGATACCCTTCCCCCCATAAATGTGTCAGGAGATGGTTCCGTCATAACACCAGAACCTCCTGTAGGTCCAGAACCTCCGGGACCACCAGTTGGCGAGACTAAACGTACCATTGATACTGTAATAGATATAGAAACCGATAAAGAGATATATGCCAAATCTTTCTTTGCTCAGCCAGAAGGTGTTATCTTTAAGATGAGGACTGAGTTGGAGAAAGCTATCTACCTGCATAGACCAAAGTATGTCTGCAAATACTGTGGGCAGATGGTTAAGATTTCAGGAAGGAAGACAGAACGAGGTATGGCACGCTTCTTCTCACATTTAAGAGATAGCGATGACTGTGACTATAAGACAACAACAGGCAGAACAAGACGAGAAATTAATCGAGAAAAATTTGCTAGATGTAATGAAGGCGAACGCCATAAGTTCCTGAAGGCAGAAATCGCAAAATACCTCGAAAAGACTGAAGGGGTAACTGATGTAAGAACAGAGAACACCGTAAAAGGCAATCATCCTATTCTCAGATGGAGACGCCCTGATGTTATTGCAAATTATCGTGGGCAAGAAGTTGTATTCGAACTGCAGTTAAGTACCACTTATGTAAGTGTCATTGCGGAACGTGATTTGTTCTACAGGTTAAACAAAAAACACATCATATGGGTGTCTAACTTTGATGAACAAGGAGAACATGTTGACTTGACTAATATGATGGTTAAAGACATTTACTATAATAATCGAATGAACCTTTTCATCTTCGACCTTGATGCTCAAAGGAGAAGCGAAGAATTGGGAGAACTAGTCTTGAAGTGTAACTGGTTAAAACCTGATGGAGATTGGGAATACCCCAATGGTAACACTTCAGACAAGTTAGGCGGTAAGTTCATCCGGTTATCGGAGCTTACATTTGATAGTACGTATAAACCGTATTTTGTAGATGCTGAACAAGCATATTATGCTGCCCATCCTGAGTTTAAACTAAAAGTGGCAGATATTGAAGAAGAAAACAAGGAGATATTGGCAGAACTAGACAGACAATGGGAAGAAGAAAATAAACGTGGAGAGGCAGAACAGCAAAAGACAGAAGAAAGGATTCAGGAAATAATCGAAGATAATGAAATAGATGGAGACATAAAGCCCACCAAGAAATATATTATTGCGCAACGTTCTGGTCTATATGGGCTGGTCACCTACGATGGCCTAATACGTATGCCTTTCATTTATGATGAGATTAAGTCACATCGAGGCTGGTATGAAGGAAAAAAGGATGGTGCGATAGAGATTTTTGACTCCAACTACAAACTAATAGATACCGATATTAGACGCATTGAGAAGTTAGGAGATACAAATAAGAAGTATGTTAAAGTGAATGGAGATGACTGGCTATGGGGTATTATGGACAATAATGCACAACCCATAACACGGTCTATATATTCTAAGGTTGACATATGGTCTTTGGATAAGTTTATTGCCATTCGCGATGGTCAATATTGTATTCTTAACAAAGAAGGGCACATCATAATAGCTGGGTATGACTATATCAGCGAACTTGATTCAGATGGAGTAGCCACAATATCAAAAGATGGTCGAGAAGGACGTATTGATTCAGAGTGTCAAGTATTAAAGACCAATACAGAAAAGATATCTGATAGTCTGTATAAGATCAATAAACTGGGCAAATGGGGTGCCGAAAGTAATGATGGAACCATTGTAGTTCCATGTGAGTATGACGACCTTGGCTCATTCAATAATGGAGTAATTGGACTGAATGGTGTTCATTTTACCCAATTGGAAACAAATCTAAATGTCGATTGCCCAGTACGAGTGAAATACGTATCTCGGAATGAAAGAAAAATGCTTATTTTCAAGGTCGGTAACAGAGAAGCCTTTATGAACCTTCGCCAGCAACAGAAAGCAGCGAAAAACGGATTGAAACCTATGGAGATGACACAGATGTATTTCTCTCATGTGAACAAGGAAAAGAACCTGCTGTATCTTAGCGCCACTCCTGTTAAAGCCCTGGTGGGAAAGCAACAAATGGACACAAAAGATTCTGATATCCAAGTAGGAAGTATAATTGAAGGTAGCATTGTCCATGTTGACAAGAATTATTTTATTATAAAATCGGAAAAGGGACAAACTGCTTACATAAACAGGGCTATGTATGGAGAGTATTATTCAAATACCGCATTCATTAAGGGACAAAATGTAAGAGTCGAGAAAGTTGGGTTTGATTCCAAGCATAACAAGCATGTTTGGAAGATATTGTCTGTATATTATACACTTTGATTCAAGTTTAATTATGGCTCTATTTTATCCAACTATTGAAAGAATCTTGACGATGAAGGTTCCTCCTACAGAAGGAGAACTGATTCTGTTGCGTTTTTTAGAAAGTAGTTTGGATGATAGTTTTGAAGTCTATTTCAATCCTTACATGAATGGCGACAGACCAGATGTTGTGATAGTACGCAAGCGTCATGGAGTGCTGATAATAGAAGTCAAGGATTGGGATTTAGATGCATACCGATTAGACGAAAGGAAGCATTGGATACTTAAGGATAATAGTTCCACCAGAGTTTCTTCGCCAATAGACCAGGTCTTAAAGTATAAAGAGAACTTATATACTCTTCATCTCGACGAACTATTTGAAAAGCGTATTAGAGATTATAAATTCATGAATGTAATTTCTTGTGCAGTGTACTTTCACAATGCAACGCAAGCAAAAGTGGAGGATTTGCTTGTTAACCCATATGCAACGGATATTAAATACCTAAAATTTCTTACAAAGAACATCAAGTTAATAGGAAAAGACACATTAACAAAGGAAAAATTTGATCAGATTCTTTGGAATTTGTATTTACTTTCCAATACGGAATCAAAACTATTCTCAGATTCTCTTTATGAGAGTATAACACATTTCATGTTGCCTACGACTCATCAGGCAGAAGATGGAAAGCGAATAAAATATCTAAAAAAACAAGAGCAAATAATATTTCGAAATGATAGGAATGAATTTGTAGTAGAAGGTGTTGAAGGAAGCGGGAAAACCACGGTGCTGGCTCGTCGAGCTGTACAAGAGTACATCAAATGGAAACATGGTGATTATGAGCCACAAATTCTCATCTTGACATATAATATTACCCTCATAAATTTTATACGAGACAAGATAAATCAAGTACAAGAAACCTTTGATTGGAAGTCATTTACAATATTAAATTATCATCATTTTATAGGTAATCAATTGAACAACTTGAATGTACCAATAGTTCTTCCTCAAGACGAATCTGCAAACGCCTTATCTGAACGGAAAAAACTTACGCCAGAACAATCCCAATATTTAGATAAGCATTACTATTCTAATTTGCTATTGTTTCTCGAATTAAAAGAAAAAATCCAGGCTTCCAATTTGGCATACGATGCAATTCTAATTGATGAGATTCAAGATTACAAATACAATTGGTTTGAGATTTTGAAAAAAACATTTCTTAAAGATGGAGCTGATTTCATCCTCTTTGGTGATGAAAAACAAAATATATACGGTAACCCATTGGAAGGGAAAAAAGTAAAGACGAATGTTTTAGGTAGACGAATGAAATTATCTCAAAGCATGAGGTCAGGTTCAATAATAGAAAGACTTGTTACTGAATTTCAGAAACAGATTTATGCAGATAAATACGAATTAGATAGTTTTGACAATCCTGATATTGGCATGCTTATGTTTAAACCATCAGGAACTATCACTTATCAATATTTATCAAAGGATTATATTCCGACTATTTTCGACTTGATTACATCAGTTAAGACAAAAGATGAGTTCAAAGATATTGCAACTGATGATATAACAATACTAAGTTTTAACGTTGATGTGTTAAGACAATTCGAGGCTTTTTATCGAAATAAGACTGGTGAAAGAATGATGTCAATGTTTGAAACGAAGGAGGTTGTTGTTTATGTTAACTTCAAGAGAGAATGGTCTCACCATAAAAAAAGAGAAAAGCAAGATTCGCCCAATTTTAATGTGTCCCTTATTGCGAATCTATTAGGTCTCTTACAGGGAAGAGATGACGAAGAGAAACTAAGACGATTGTCTTCACTTATTGTGTTAGATGATTTGAATAGGGTTTATAATGGTATCTTTGAGAATCGTCTTGAATATGCGTGCAAGAAAAACAAATGTGATAAAACTCGTTTTGCAGAATTGATGAATCAGAATCACATCGCACTGAGTAAATACCTTGGTGAGATAATGGCTAAAGATTATGATATTATAAGAGAACATAAAAAAGCTCATTTCTATATGCATCCAGGATACATGAAGATATCTACTATTCATAGCTTTAAAGGATGGGAGAGTAAGATGGTTGTTTTAATTATTGATAAGTATGTTGCACACAATCAGTCTTTGGATGAGATAATCTATACTGGTATTACAAGGTGTAAAGAACATCTATATATAATTAACATGGCTAATGTAGCCTACGACCAAAAGATTAAAATGTTAATTGATAGTGTTGAACAACATTAATTCGTTAATTTATTATGGAGTACGAAATCAAATTCAGACACAATGGAGTTATTGGCGTATACTATATGCCTTTGGTAGCAGAACAAGAGATCATAGAGGAAGATATTTTGTATTCTGCTCGTATGACTGTTGCAAAACTCTTGGGAACAAATCAGTTTGAAATTATTTCAGTTCATAAATGCATTTAATTAGTTCAAAAGAAATATGGGAACAGCAAATCTAAACATCTTCGTTAGTTCGACATGCTATGATTTATCGCAAATCAGGAAAGATTTGAGAGATTTCATAACAGGCTTAGGCCATAATCCAATATTGTCAGAACAAAATGACTTTCCTATAGACCCGCAAATAGATAATTGGGAGAACTGTATAAATGCAGTAAAGGATTACACATATAAATTGGTATTCAGTTTCGTTGACGTTAAAGCCTATCGGAAAGTACAAAGCAATTTGGTGAAGGAAACGCCATTCTACAACAAAGAGAATGTGGAGCAGGCAGAAATGACGGATGCCCAGTGCACAGAAATTGTGGAAGGACTCGTGAAACTGCGTTACATCTGGAAACAAGATGGTTGGGATGTTGAGATGGCGACATGTGCAGAAGACATAGATTTGGAAGCATATGGGATTGAGCATAATCGTTGCATAGATGGCGATCTGATGAAACGCATCTTTGCAGAAGACGAAGAACTTGTATATTATCTCCATACTGGGAAGTTGCCAGAACGCGATATGTTTGGTGAGATACCTCCAATTCCTGAGAAACAAAAGAATCTGAAGGATAAAGGACAGAGTAAAATCTGCGGTTGCATGATAAGCAAGGATATTGGTATGTATAATACCTGCCGTCATTTCTGTGTGTATTGCTATGCTAACACAAGTAAAGAGGCTGTGCTTAGGAATAAGGACAAGCATAATGATGAGAGTGAAAGTATTATAGGATAGTTGATTGCTAACATTGAATTGATGACGAATTATACTTATATTTTGGAGCAATGCCAAAAAAAGAACGCAGAAGCTTGGACAGACGAATTAGTGAATGACCGTATTCGCTATTTGAGTTCTCTGTCAGACAATGAATTGCGCGACTTATTATTTGAAAAAGACGTACAGGCGTTAGGGACATTATGCCCTGTCTGGTCTGAAGAATATAGTAAGTCGATTGAAATAAATAAAATGCAAGACAAACTAATAACGGCAATTATAACTGCTGTGCCAACTATCAAATTGGTAGAGTTAATGTATAGCAGTCCCAATGACTATATTGGTAAGAAAGGAAGAGAACGTTCAATTGATTTTTTAGAGACATTCAGACAGGCATACAATCTTGCAAGAGAGGAACTATGTAAACGATATTTAGATGGCACTGACACTAAAGTGATCGAAAACGTATTTAATCATACTAACGAGACTAATAAAGAGTGGCTTAAATGGCAGAAAAGAAAGCAGAAAGCAGTTAAGATCCGCTATCAAGACCCATATTACAAAAGTTTGGAGAATCACGAATTTTATTTTACTAATAAATATTTTGAACATGGCTATATAGGCTTTGATAATGTAATTAGCATAAAAGGGTGTGGCCGATTTTGGAACGAGGACAGAATGCGGCTCGGTGTCGTAAATTACATTCTGTGGAATTTATGTGGTGTTGATATACAATATACAGGAATAGGAGATGAGGTAGTTTTTGCTATCGTCTCTGCTGCCAATGCCCTTCATGAGAATATTCACAATTCTGCTCTACATGGCGAACCCTATGAGATTACGGAATATGAACGGAACCTTGTGTTAGGATGTTTGCTAATTGAAAAGTTTATCCATTTAGTAGATCCAAAAGTTCATGCAAAAGTGCGTTATTATGGTAGAAAGTATTTGCTGGGACATTTTGTCATGGAAGAATGTACCACATATCTGTTGTTCGGTGACAATCCTTTCCTTTCTTACATGGAGAAAATGACTCCTGCAGAAATGAAGAAGTTTAATTCTTTTTTGGAGTTAGCTGAGATTCTTTTGAATCCACCCCCTAAAGCACCGTTCTAAAATATCATGTGAAAGATGGATACATGAGCCTTGCAATAGGACATAAAGCAAAAACGTTATTAGAATAAAGAAATACAAGATATGACGAAAGAGAACATACTGAGATTAAGAGACACGGCAGAACAGACGCGAGTGCAGTTCAAGGAGCGGGTGACTCACGACAACAAGTATGACGTGAGTTGCGAGATGGTGGCACAGAGCAATTCTCGTGGCGGAATGATTGTGGTGGGTATTGATGACAAGACAGGGCGCATCAATCCGCTCTCGTTTGTGGAGGTACAAGAGACGACGAACTTGTTAGGGAGTTTGGCATCGGAAGGTGTCGTGCCACAGATACTGCTTGACATCGAGAATGTTCAAATGGAGGGTGGTGTCATTATAGTGGCTACCGTCAAACAAGGAAAGAACAAACCTTATCGTGACAGCAAGGGAATTGTATGGGTGAAGCAAGGAGCTGACAAACGCAAGGTGTTTGACAACGCTGAACTGATAGCCATGCTGATGGAGAACGGACAAATGCATCCAGACAGCATGCCCGTGAATGGCACCAGTATCAGGGATTTGGATGAAAATACCCTGCGTGACTATCTGCTCAACAGGTTCCGTAGTGATTTTGAGCGACAGCAGTTGCCCGTAACAGAATTGAGGCATAGAAGCCTTGAAAAGATTGCCGATGTCCTAAGCCAAACACCAGAGGGAATCTTGAAGAACAACGGTTTGATTATGGAAGACGGGACACTGACTGTTGCCGCCTTGATGCTGATGGGAAGATACCCTCAACGCTGGTTGCCGGCCTTCACGGTGAGATGCGTCAGTTTCGTAGGCAACAGCATTGGGGGCACGGAGTTCCGCGATAAGAGTGGGAATGATGCTGATGGCAATGCCGTACACCTATACAACTATATCATATCATTCCTGACCAGGAATCTTCGCAAGAAGCAAGTGGAAAAGGACTTTAATAGTCAGGGCGAGTTGGAGGTTTCGATTGCCAGTCTGTCAGAGATTGTCACGAATGGTATCCTACATCGCTCGTATGTGATAGAAGCACCATTGCGGGTGTTCATCTTTGACAATAGGATAGAGATCCATAGTCCGGGATTGTTACCAGAAGGTGTCAGCATGGAAAGCATCAAGCATGGTGCATCGGTACCAAGGAATAAGTTGCTGTTTAATCACGGTATCAATCTGCTGCCCTATACAGGAGCAGGAAGTGGCATCACCAGAGCCTTGAAATTTACTCCTGACATCAAGTTCGTGAACGATGAGACGCTTAATGAGTTCGTGGTGACGGTAGAGCGTAGAAATGTAGAAGAAACCGATGCTAAAAATGATAGAGATAGTGATAGAGATGATAGAGATAAACTTTTGAGTGATAATAATTTGTATAAAACCCATACAAAGCAGAATGATAGAGATAATGAAGTCGAGATTACCCATATAGCATATAAAGCACTCCAGGGTGTTCAAAAAGATATAATACAGTTCTGTAGTATTCCAAGAAGTGCAAGGGAGATACTTGAACATATTGGCTATAGTTATCATCCCACAAATATAAACAAGTTCATAAAGCCTCTACTTGAGCATGGTTTTATTGAAATGACAGAGCCTGAAAAACTTAACAGCAAGAATCAGAAGTATAGGAAAGTTAGAAAGTAATAAATGGATGCGTATGATATTCGGTAAGATAATAAAAGAACTCAGAGAAGAGCACGGGATGGTGCAGCGGAAACTTGCGGCTGCACTGGATATCGACACGCCAATGTATAGCAAGATAGAGCGTGGAGAAAGGAAAGCCAAGCGAAGCCATATCCCTATTATGGCCAGACTCCTTGAAATCGAGGAGAAAGAACTGCTAACCATCTGGTTGGCAGACAAGGTGCTGGATACCGTTGAGGGTGAGGACGAGGTGAAACATGATGCGGTGATTTTCGCCCAGAAAGAAATAGAGGCAGAAGTGGGATGATTTACTGATAAGAATAGCATCAAGACATGATGCATCGCGTGAAAATAGAGGATGGACAAGCCTTGTGAACGCATTTTCCTTGCTTTTTCTGCAAGAATGTCTCAAAAAGCTTGGAAGACAAAAGAAAAATGTCTATCTTTGCTCCGACCAATCTCACCACGCTTCCCACCTGCATGGAAAACACTGGAAACTGTTTCGTTTGGAACGCTTTCCAAGCTCTATGGCAACTTTGCGAGGAAGGCAGACAAGAAGTAGATTGCCGATGACTTTGACGTACCCCAGCATGAATTCATGATTAGTTGGTTGGAGAGCCTGACATCACTGCGTAATTTCTATGCTCACCACTCTCGAATTTGGAATCGCCGCTATGCTGTCAAACCACAAATGCCACGAAGGAGGCCTATCCAATTCCAATTCTCTGTCCTTTTTCCAATGATATTGCCATAATTGCTCAAAATATAAGTGATTACTAAATTCTGATGCAAAGATAAGTGGTTTTGCCATTCAAAATGTGGTTAATTCGGATTTTATTCGTAAATTTGCACCGAATAAGAGCAAAACTATCAGAACTATGAGATATAACGAAACAGATGACAAAGTGGTTTCTACTGATGTTGATACCATGGATTTGGAGACGGCACGGCAGTTGCTGCACCAAATGGTGAAGGACGTATATTCACGGACATGACTCCATACAGGTATAGGATTAGTCTTCAGTGCTACGAAAAGATTTACTCATTTTACTATCACGTAGCATTGAGGTACAGGCACACATATTCGGAAGAACTGATGCCTAAGAATATCGATGATGCCATCGACTCCATATATCAAATTGAGCGGACACTCTTACGACGTAAGCCAACTGTTCCCAAATGGCTCGGCCTCCATATGGCAAATGCCGACAAATGGTATTTCGCCTAAATCTTCCAAAATCTGTCTTTTGTTACAGGCTTTTTTCGTAATTTTGCGCACGATATATGGATTTGAACAGCACGAAACAGGAAATGGAACATAGAGAGATTTACAGTGCCGCCCAGCTGATAGAGTACATCCGCGAAGTGGGCTTCCTGCCACTATTAGAGAGTGGCATCAGGGGCTTTTCGGCAGATGCCGTGACAGATGCGGACTGCGGCTACGTCGTGCTGCCTGACGGTGGCTGGGAGTGGCCGTTATGGAAGTGGAAGGGTCCCATCATCACGGAGGGCGGTTTCGTCTATGGCAAGTTCTTCGATGGCAAGGCGGGCTTTATCAGCAAAGACTGGTGGCCGGACTTCTGCAACTATCGGCGCTCCAAGAGCCCGATGCCGGAGGAGGGGTCCGTAGAGGAGGCTATCCTGACGACCTTACAGGAGCAGGGCAGCATGATTACTCGCCAGCTGCGTGCTGCCTGCGGTTTTACGGGGCCAAAGATGCGCAGCCGGTTCGACAGCTATATCACTCGTCTGCAAATGGACTGCCGCATGGTCACCGAGGACTTTATCTATCCTCGTGACAAGCACAATCGGGAATATGGCTGGGGCTGGTCGCTGTTGACAACCCCTGAGCAGCTGTACGGGCGTGATTTCTGTCGTTGTGACAACTCGCCGGAGGAGTCATACGAGCGCATCAATGCCCATCTGCACAAAAAACTTCCTGAGGCCACCCAGCGACAAATCAGTAAACTTCTAAAAAACAGAGAACGATGCGTACCAAACTACTAACCCTACTGCTTTGCATGACGATGGCCATGCAGGCACAAGACAATTTGTTTATCCTTGGTGGAGAACTGAGCAATTCGGCAGTAACCTCGGTGGCGGACATTGACGAGGTGATACCGCGCATGCGGGCCTTAGGGCTGAACACGGTGCTGGTGCCTGCCTACTGGGAGTTTCTGGAGCCCACAGAGGGCAAGTTCGACTTCACACTCATCGACCGCACCATCCAGCAGGGTCGTGACAACGGCTTGCAGATTGTGTTCCTGTGGTTCGGTGCCTGGAAGAACAGCATGTCGTGCTATGCCCCCCTATGGTTTAAGCAAGACACCAAGCGCTTTCCCCGCGCAGAGACGAAAGAGGGCAAGCGGTTAGAGATAGCCAGCTGCTTCTCAGAAGAGGTGTTCAGGGCCGACAGCCGCGCCTTCGGTGAACTGATGCGGCACATCAGCGAGGTGGGCAGCGACGTGGTGCCGATGGTGCAGGTGGAGAATGAAATCGGCATGCTGGAGGATGCCCGCGACCACTCAAAACTGGCTGATGCTATATATAAGAAAGGTGTGCCCCAAGAGCTGACTGCCTATCTGAAGAAGAACGAAAAAAACCTGCACCCATGGCTGAAAGCACGGCTAAAGACCGCCCCCTCCCGCTTAGGAGGAGCTGGGGGTGGGTGGACTTCCGTCTTCGGCGACGACATCTATACCGATGAAATCTTCATGGCCTACTATTATGCCAAGTACGTCGGTCGCCTCTGCGAAACGGCACGACAGTACACACAGATGCCGCTCTATGTCAATGCCGCCATGAACAGTCGCAGCCGCCAGCCCGGCCAATATCCGTCGGCCGGTCCCTTGGCCCACCTCATTGACCTGTGGCATGCCGGTGCACCACAGCTGCTCTGTCTGGCTCCCGACATCTACGACACGGGGTTCAAGGGGTGGGCCGGCCAGTATGCCCTGCCCAACAACCGGCTGTTCATCCCCGAAAGCCGCTGCTGCGAGAACAGCGGGGCCCGCGCCATGTATGCCTTCGGTGAGCACCATGCCATCGGCTTCTCGCCTTTCGCCATCGACCAGGCATCGGCCAAGGAGACGGAAAGCGTGACGAGGGCCTATGAAATCATGAGGCAGCTGATGACCCACCCCTCGAAAGGGGTAGGCATGGCTTCGTGGGGTCTCCTGTTCGACCAACAGGACAAGGAACGCATCATTACCGACAACGGCACGGTGCTGACCTGCCGCCACTACTTCACCCTGCCATGGGATCCGCGTGCCACTGACGGCTCAACATGGCCCGAAGGTGGTGCTTTGCTGATGAAATTGGCCAAAAACGAATACCTGTTAGCTGGCACGGGAGTGGTGGTCAGCTTCACCACGGAGTATGAACAGCAGCACGCTCAGGAGAAGGTGTTGGGTGAGGACGGGTTCGTCGCCGAGGGCACGGGCCAGTCACAGCAGGCCGCCACCACGCCCTTCAAAGGCCGACGCATAGGCATTGGCTACGTGGACGAGGTCCGCATTGACGAACATGGACAGATGGTCTTCCTGCGCCGCCATAACGGTGACCAAGACCATCAGGGACGCCACGCGCGCATCAGTTGCGGCGACTGGAAAATACTGCATATACGGCTCTATGACTACTGATGCAACAAAAAGAAACGACCATGAAACATCCGAAAACTGACATTTTAGCGTAAATGTCTAATTTTGCACCCAGAAGTTCTAAAAACATACCATTACTAACAAAACTAAAAATGTATGAAACGCACAAGTAAAGTCTTAAAAAGAACCCTTGGGTTATTGCTTCTGCTATGTATGCTGCCAATTGGAGCATATGCGCAGAAGATAACCGTAAAGGGTACTGTAAGTGCAGTTGACGGGCCCATCATCGGTGCGACCGTCAAAGTGAAAGGAGCGCAAGGTGGTGTGGTTACCGACTTCGACGGAAACTACCAGATTGACGCTCAGTCTAACGCAACGCTTGTTTTCAGCTATGTAGGCTTCGAGACCAAGGAAGTCAAAGTGGGTGGCAAGCGAATTATCAATGTTACACTTTCCGAAGACGAGACCCTGCTGAACGAGGTCGTGGTGGTGGGCTATGGCACCATGCGCAAGGCAGACCTGACGGGTGCCGTGACCCAAGTGGACAACAAAGCCTTCGAGAAGACCGTCACCACCAGCATTGACCAAGTGCTGCAAGGCCGTGCTGCCGGTGTGCAGATTCAGGCTAACACGGGTACTCCCGGCGGTTCCAGCACCATCCGCATCCGTGGTACCAACTCGCTGAACGCCTCGTCACAGCCTATCTTCGTCATTGATGGCGTCATCATCGACTCTGACGGCAGCGACAACGGAAACACCAACCCGTTAGCAGCCATCAACCCGAGCGACATCCTGACCATGGACATTCTGAAGGATGCCTCCGCCACAGCCATCTACGGTTCGCGTGCTGCCAATGGTGTCATCATGATTACCACCAAGCGCGGCAAGGCCGGAGAGGCCACCGTCACCTACGACGGCTACGTGGGCTGGCAGCAGATGCCCAAGAAACTGGACGTGCTGAACTTGCAGCAGTATGCACAGCACTACAACGACATTGCCGACGCACAAATCAAGACGGCTGTCGGCTCCTTCCTGCGCCCGGAACTGTTGGGCGAGGGCACGGACTGGCAGGACGAACTGTTCAAGACCGCCTTCATGACAAATCACAGTCTGACGCTGACGGGTGGCACTGACAAGACCACCTACTCCATCTCTGCCGGCTATCTGAACCAAGATGGTATCGGCTTGAATACCAGTTTCAAGCGCCAGACCCTGCGCGGCAATATTGACACAGAGCTGAAGAAGTGGCTCAAGGGTGGCATCTCGTTCTCACTGTCCGACTCCAAACAGGAAATGGAGAAGAACTGGGACATCATCATGACCGCCCTCAAGTCGCAGCCCTCCGTAGCCGTGCGCAATCCGAACGGCGGCTATGACGGTCCTGACGACCAATGGATGCCTGACAATGCCGTAGCTTTGGCCGAAATCAAGACCAACTATGCCAAACGCATCAATTTCCGCATCAATACTTATTTGGAGGCTACACTCTACAAGGGACTGACCTTCAAAACCGAATTGTCAGCAGACTACAACCTCAACAAGACCAAGACCTACCAGCCCGACTACACATTTGGTGTGCGTGTCAGCGACCAGCGTGACGGTGCCTGGTACAAAAACGACTCCAAGTATTGGGCTTGGCGCAACATACTGACCTACAACGGCACCATTGCCGAAAAGCACAACATCAATGCCATGATAGGCCAAGAGATGAGCGAAAGCTACTGGGAAAATTTTGCCGTCGGCAATTCGGGCTACCTCAGCAATGAGGTCACCGACCTGATTGCCGGTGAGACCACGGGCAACAACGTTAACATCCTGCAAGGCAACCAAGACCGCAACAGCTTGTTCTCCTACTTCGGCCGCGTGCTTTACAACTATGCTGACCGCTATCTGCTCACCGCCACGCTGCGCCGCGATGGTTCCAGCAAGTTCAAGGGTGACAACCGCTGGGGATGGTTCCCCTCTGCTGCCTTTGCCTGGCGTGCCAGCCAAGAGGAGTTCCTCAAGGACAACAAGGTCATCAACAATCTGAAGTTCCGCTTAGGCTGGGGTACCACGGGTAACCAGAACGTGGCCAACTGGATGGGTGATGCTATGTTGCGCAACTACACCACCACATGGGGTGTCGGTGTGCTGAATGCCAACAATGCCAATGCTGACCTGAAGTGGGAGACCACCTACTCCACCAATATCGGTTTTGACCTATCGCTGTTCCACAGCCGTATTGACATTGTCTTCGACTGGTACTACAAAAAGACCAAGGACCTGCTCATGATCAAGGACATACCGGCCTTTGGCGGTTCTGGCGCTGGCAGCAACTACGGTGTGCCCAGCAACCCGTGGGCTAACATCGGCTCTTTAGAGAACAAAGGTATTGAGCTAACGGTCAACACTGTCAACATTGAGAACAAGAACTTCTCATGGCGCTCGAACATCGTGTTCTCACTGAACCGCAACAAGGTCACTGAGCTCGATGCCACCTCTGGCACACTGCCGCAAACCCTGCAAATTGGCTCTGAGACCGCCACCGTCACCAACACTGTGGTGGGCGAGCCCATCGGTCAGTTCTGGGGCTTCAAGGTCATCGGCCGCTTCGACAAACCAGAAGACTTCTATTATAAGGATGCAGAGGGCAATATCAAGCCTGTGGCTCTGCCAGAGGGTGCCTCAATAGCCACTTCACCCACATCGGGTGGCGTGTTCATCGGCGACTACATCTATGCTGACCTTGACGGAAACGGTGTCATTGACAACAACGACCAGACATTCATCGGCAACCCCGAACCCAAGTTCACATGGGGCTTTGGCAACACGTTCTCCTATAAGGGCTTTGACCTGAGCTTCCAGTTCAGTGGCTCCTATGGTAACAAGATTATGAACTACGGCCGTCGCTTCCTCGACATCACGGGTTCCACCTCTAACCAGCTGACCACCGTGCTCGACTTTGCCCGCTTAGCCAAGATTGACGCCAATGGTCCTGAAGACTACCGCAACTACTACGTGACCAACCCCGGCACCATCATGCCGCGCCTCTCCACTGAGAGCGGAGTCAACAAGAACAACCGCGTCAGCGATGCCTATGTGGAAGATGGAAGCTATATCCGTCTGCAAAACGTATCGCTCTCCTACACCCTGCCCCGCAAGCTGGTGCAGAAAGTCTATCTCTCTAATGCCAAGGTTTACTGCAACATCCAGAATCTTTTCACTATCACCAAGTACGATGGCTTCGACCCCGAAGTGGGCTCCATGCGTGGCACCGCCTTGCTCAATGGTGTTGACTACAGCCGCTATCCCTCACCGCGCATCTACACCGTTGGTGTGAACTTGCAGTTCTAAAGGTAAAAAAGTAAAAAGTAAAAAAGTAAAGTTATGAAAACAAATATCATCAATAAGGCAAAAAGGGTGGTAAAAAGCTATTTACCGCTTTACCTCCTCATCCTTTTACCTTTATTTAATAGCTGTGCCGACGACTTTCTGGACCAGAAGAATACCTACCAGCTCTCGCAGAGCAATTTCTTCGCCAGCGATGATGCTGTCTCACAGGCTATCATACCGCTCTACAGCTACGTATGGTACGACTTCAACGACAAGTTCTACTACGGCATGGGAGACGGTCGTGCCAACAACATCACAGCCCAATACTCTGACTATATCTATCCCTTCACCAACTTCACCGAGACGGGTCTGTCCACTGGTCTGACCGAGGCTTGGGGTGCTTTGTACTCTGTGGTGGCTCAGGCAAACAACTCACTTAACAACATTGCGGAGTTCTCGACCTCTGGTGTCTCTGAGACGGCCAAGACGCAGGGCATTGCCGAGGCCCGTTTCATGCGTGGACTTGCCTATTGGTATATCGCTTCATTGTGGGGTTGCGCTATTGTCTATGACAACACGCAGACTATCATCAACAACTATGTCATCAGCCCCAACCGCCTGACCGATGCCATGGAGTTTGCCATCCGCGACCTGGAGTTTGCCGCTGTCAACCTGCCTGCCACATCGCCTGCCACGGGCCGTGTCAACAAGTATGCTGCCTATGCTGTGCTGAGTCGTCTCTACCTGTCAATGGCAGGACTGACCACCAGCGGCCGCTATGACGGCAACAACATCCAGACCAATGCCATCAGCGGTCAGCGCAACGAATACTATCTGGATGCCGCCAAGAAAGCCGCCAGCATTGCCATCGAAAAGGGACCTTACAAACTGCTCGACAACTATGCAGACTTGTTTGCTGCTGCAACCTTTAATAACAACGACGAGGCCATCTTCCAACTACAGTTCCAAGCTGGTGCCACCAATGGTCTGGCTCAGTCTATGGCCCGCTTCTTAGCATGGAGCACGCAAGTTAACCAAGGTAACTCATGGGGTGGTTCCACCTATTGTTCTTATGACCTGTGGGAGGAGTTCAAAGAGTATGCTGACCCGACCCTCGGTGTCACCATCGATGATGCTATCCGCCGCCATAATTGTGTAGCTTCCTACGGTGAGGTTTATCCTGAGCTGTCAGCTTCCGAAAATCCTTATATCTATGGCGAGACTGAGAACGCAGGTTCACAGGGAGCAAACATCAAGAAGTACGTCATCGGTACCAACGCCGTGAACGGCTTTGCTGTCAACAACAACTCTGGTGTCAACACCTATATGATGCGTTTGGCTGAGGTCTACTTGAACTACGTAGATGCTGCCATTGGTAACAACGGCTCCACCAACGATGCCAAGGCCTTAGAATATCTAAATGCCCTGCGCACCCGTGCCGGTGTGGCCAGCAAAAACCGTATCAGCTATGAAGACCTGCGCCATGAGTTCCGCGTCGAGACCGCTTTCGAAGGCCTCTACTGGTTCTTTCTGGTGCGCCGTGCCTATTACCAACAGCAGGAGGTTGTGAACTACATCAACAGCCAGTACCGCAATGCCAGCTACTACGAGTCGTCAACCCACACCTACAAGCTCAGCGAGAACTATACAGCTCCTGGTCCAAGTGTCTCCACTGCTACTGCTCGCAACCTGACACTGCCCATGCCTGACACCGACCAGACCAAAAACCCGCTGCTGAAGCCTGACACCAACGGTCAGATTACAACCGTTCCGTATGAGTTTGGCGAACGCGAAGTGACGGACGCAGAACTCTTTTAAAGGTAAAAAAGTAAAAAGGTAAAAAAGTAAAAGCTTTATGAAAACAACAAGATATTTCATGACGTTGTGCCTGACAAGCCTCGCTCTGGTCTTCACTGGCTGCAAGAGCGATGATGACGCCAGCTCTGCACAAATGACCATTGACAAAGTGTTCCTTGAGAATATTAACGATGACGTGAACAAGGACCGCGAAGTCACCTTTGCCCGTCTGGGCCAACTGCTCCGCATACAAGGCAGCGGTTTCACGGGGCTGAAGAAGATTCTGATTAACGGATATGACACCTATTTTAATAATGCACTCATGACCGACAACAACGTATGGGTGAGCCTCAACGGAGACACTCCTGTAGAAAAAGCCGATGAGTCGGTACGTAACACTATCACACTCGTCAAGGACGGCACCCAACTGATCTACCCCTTCACCATCCGTGCCGCCGCACCCAGCATCAGTGGCATTGACAACTCGCTGCCCAAAGCTGGCGAGACGGTGACCGTCTTCGGCTCTAACCTGCAGGAGACCACCAAGATCACGCTACCTGACGGCACAGAGATTACCAGTGGCATCACCAATGATGAGGACGGCAAGTTCTACACCTTCACCGTGCCTGCATCAGCCAACCTCAGCGTAGCTGGTAGCATCACCAGCGAGGGTGCCAACGGCACCGCCGTCACTCCGACTTACTTCAACGACTTCCGTTGTTTCGTCACAGACTTTGACGGCAAGGGCGAACTGGGCTCATGGAGCGCCACCTACAGCAGCGACGACCTCGTAGACGACCCACTGAATACTGGCCGTGGCAAGGTGGCCATGCTGGTGCCCAACGTGAAGTTAGACGCCGGTGGATTGGATGCTGGCTCTAATGCCCTACTCTGGGCTACTGCCGGTAACGATAATGCCAACGATGACTGGGCTCGCATGTTCACTGTGATTCCTGAAAGCACGCCCGTGACCGATATCGCCTTGCAGTTCGACATCTACTGCCCCGAACCTTGGGACTTGACTGGCCAACTGGAGTTCTCGCTGCAGAACAACCTGTCCAACTATGGTTGGAACTCGGGCTGCACGAAGTTCTCGTCGCAGTACATGAACACCGCCGCCGTGTGGATTCCCTGGCTGGCTGATGACGGCACTCACCAAGCTTTCACCACTGGCGAGCGCTGGCAGACCATCACCCTGCCGCTGACCAAATTCGGCAACTACAATGCTGAGACCGCCAGCAGCGATGCCGACAAGGCCACCGCCAACAGCGCCACGATGCAGAAAGTGGCCATCGACCGCAACAGCGGCTCCTACCGCAACTTCCTATTCCTCTTCGTCAACAGCGACATCGTGACCGAGGCTGATGTGACGCCCATGCTGAACTATCCGGCCAAGCCCTTCTCGCAGAAGATTTACATCGACAACCTGCGCATCGTATCGATTGCTGCTATCAGCGTCAGCGACTTCAACGACGAGTCAGGAGAAGATGATGTCGTCACTCCCGAGACCCCAACTGAAGAATAACCTTTAGCGATATATTTAGGAATTAGTAATTACAAACCAGAAATTATGATTACCAAAAGCATAAAATACGTCTCTCTGGCCCTTGGTCTGACACTCGCCGTGTCGGCCTGCGACGACCAGATTATGGAGTGGAAGACTCCCGACGGCCACGGTGCCGTGACCGCTGCCGAGATTCCCCTTGAAATAAAGGAAGTGTTAGCCAACTATGACGACCTGAAGGCCTACGCCGCTGAAAACCATCCGGGCATGGTGTTCGGTCTGGGTGTCGGCAAGGACATCTACATGGGCGAGGACGGCCGCCACGAACTGGCTGCCCAGAACTTCCAGATGGTGACTTGGGGCAACGCCATGAAGTCGGACGCACTGTTGAAGAACAACGGTACACTGGACTTCGCCAGCCTCGACCCCGCACTCGATGCCATCAAGGAAGACGGCCTGAGACTTTGGGGCCACAACTTCTTCTGGCACACCCAGCAGAACCAGACCTACCTGAAGTCGCTCATCGCACCAAAATTCGTTGTTGAATCAGACAGTGATATCAAGAACCTTTTAGGAGGTGACTCTTTTGACTTTGAAGGTGGTACGAAAGGAAAATGGAAGGGTCAAGGTGGCAATAACCCGACCGTAGGCGTTTCTTCGGAAGGAGAAGGATACAATAGTAAATATGCCATTGTTCTTGACAACCCGACAGACGGAGGTTCCGGAAGTGACTGGAAAGCTCAATGTCTCTACGAGTTTGATTTACCTCTTGAACAAGGTAAGGAATACACCCTGCGTTTTAAGGCCAAGTGCTCTGTGTCAGGCGGTAGTCTCCAGTTTATCTTGCAGAACGCAGACTATTCCAACCAAGAGGGATGGGGTAACAGATTTGATACTACTACAGATTGGGCTGTATATGAAAAGGTGATTACTCCTTCCAAGGATGATCTGATGCGTATTGTCTTTAATTTCGGTAGTGTTACAGCTACATATTACATTGATGACATCGAGTTCGGTGAGAAGATTGCCAACCCTGACGAGGGTCGTAAGAACCTGATTAAGAACAGTACCTTTGATGAAGATGCTAACGATTGGGCCAAATGGAATGGTGCTGATGATTGTAAGACATGGAACGAGACCGAAGGTAATCTGAAAGCAGGATGTATGCAGGTGGTAAACGCTGCTGACAACCCCGGCAATCAGTGGAAGGTACAGATTCACGCCAACCTCTTAGAAATCATTCCTAAAGGAACTAAGTTCTATGTCTCTTATTACATCAAGTGTGCTTCAGGTTCAGGCTCTGTACGCTGCTCTACTACCGGTAACGCTCATTATCAAGGAGACCAGACTGTAGGTACCGGCTGGCAACGTGTAGAATGGACGATAGATGCTGCCGGAGGCGATATTGAAGGTCTGAACTTCGACCTTGCTCAGGTTGCTAATACCTATTATATTGATGATGTGGTAGTATCTACCGATCCGTTTAATGGTTCTGAGGCAAAAGCTCCAAGAAAAGCTAAGAGCTACTACGTAGCCAAGACGGCCGAAGAAAAGGCCGCTGCACTCACCGCCGCTATGGAGTTGTGGGTGAAGGGCGTTGCAGACCATCTGGCCGAGAAGAACATTGTTCCTTATGGCTACGATGTCATCAACGAGGCCATTGCCGACGGTAACGGCAACGAGGTACGTGGCTTCAACAACGTCTTCGGCGGCTCTTGGAAAGAGGACGACAAGACCTACTACGACGCCGCTCCGACAGAGAACGAGCAGGACGGTCTGGAACTGAACTGGGGCAGTGGCCACTTCTACTGGGGCTACTACGTGCCCGATTACGCAGTGAAGGCATTTGAGTTTGCCCGTCAGTACCTGCCCGCTGAGACCAAACTGTTCTACAACGACTACAATCTGGAGACCAGCGACACCAAGCGCGCTGCAGCCATCAAGTTCGTGCAGGACATTGATGCCGCCCATGGCTCTGCCATTGTCGACGGCATCGGTACCCAAATGCACATCACACTGAGTGGTACCAGCGACGACACTGACAACAACGCCCAAAAGGTGGCTGAGCTGAAAGAGCGTGTAGCAAAGCAATTCCAAGAGCTGGCTTCCACCGGCAAGCTCATTCGCATCACCGAGCTGGATATCGCCCTCGGCACATCATCGCCCTCGGCCGCCCAGTGGAAGGCTCAGGCCGATGCCTACAAGGCCATCTTCGAGGCTTACTTCGAGAATGTACCCGAACAGCAACAGAGCGGTATCACCATCTGGTCGCTGACCGACAACGAGGATGAGCACGAATATTGGCTGAAGGGCGAACTGCCCAACCTGTTCGATGCCAAAGGCCTGCGCAAGTGGGCTTATAAGGGTGTGGCCGATGCATTGGCCGGCGAGGATCTCGGTCTGAAGTTCGGTGGTGAGGACTACAAGGCCTTCTACGAGAAGCAAAACGTTTCCGACACCGTGAAGTAATATTACTGGCGACAATTCGTCCTTTGGTCCGTCTCATATATACTAATGTATAGCTATATATGAGACGGACTTTTCTTTCCGCACTGCTGGCCTTGGGAGGCTGGGCAGTGCAGGCACAGCCATCGGTGGAGACACAGCAACTATATTTGAGTGGCCACGGATGTGACGACATGGTGGAATGGGACTTTCTGTGCACCGATGGGCGCAACAGTGGCAAGTGGACAAAGATAGGTGTTCCCTCATGCTGGGAACTACAAGGTTTCGGCACCTATCAATACGGCATGCGTTTCTACGGCAAGGCCACACCAGAGGGCATTGCCGATGAGAAGGGCAAATACAAGACGGAGTTCACACTGCCCGAAAGTTGGGCCGGACGGCAAGTGCTGCTGGTGTTCGAGGCTGTGTTCACCGATGCCAACGTACAGATTAATGGTCGCAAGGCCGGTAACGGACTGTATCAAGGCGGTTTTACACGACACACCATTGATGTTTCTGACCGTGTATTCTTTGGAAAGAAAAAGAACCGGCTGGAAGTAGAGGTCAGCAAGGAGAGCAGCAACCCGCAGGTGAATCTGGCCGAGCGACGGGCCGACTACTGGAACTTCGGCGGCATCTGGCGCCCTGTGTTTATCATCAGTAAGCCTGTGCAGAACATCAGTCGCGTAGCGATTGATGCCAAGGGCGACGGACGGTTCATGGCCAATGTGTATCTGAACCGCGCTCTACCCCAAGGTTCGGTAAGCGTCGACATTATCGATGCACAGGGGACAAAGATTGCGAAAGGCACTACCACAACTGTGAGCAGCGATCAGGTGCGCGTGGATTTTCTGGCCAAGAACATAAAAGCGTGGAACGCAGAACAGCCAAACCTCTATACGGCAGTCTTTACTTTGAAAGATACTAAGGGTAATACGCTGCATGTGGAGCGCCAACGCTTCGGTTTCCGCACCATTGAGTATCGCCACCAGTATGCGGGCGACAAGGAGGACGGTATTTTCATCAACGGCCAAAAGGTCATCGTAAAGGGTGCTAACCGCCATTCGTTCCGCCCTGAGACGGGCCGCACGCTTTCAAAACAGAAGAACATTGAGGACGTACTGCTGATAAAGAGCATGAATATGAATGCCGTGCGCCTCAGCCACTACCCCGCCGACCCAGAGTTTCTGGATGCCTGCGACTCCCTGGTCCTCTATGTGGAGTGCGAGCAACCGGGCTGGCATTGGCCACACGAAACTATCACTGGTTCGAAAATCGTTGAGGAGATGGTGACGCGCGACGTCAACCACCCCAGTATTATCTTCTGGTCAAATGGTAATGAGGGAGGCTTCAATTACGAACTGGAACCTGTCTTCGCCAAGTTCGACCCGCAGCAACGCGTGGTGCTCTACCCTTGGGCCAACCGCAACGGCTTTGAGACCAAGCACTACCGTTCGTGGGGTGAGACGGCAGAGTATATGCGCCAGAAGGAAATCTTCATGCCGACGGAGTTCTTGCATGGTCTCTACGACGGTGGACACGGAGCGGGACTTGCAGACTACTGGAAGCTCATGATGAGTAATCCCCGCTGTGCCGGTGGTTTCCTCTGGGACCTGATGGACCAAGGTGTCGTACGCACCGATATGGGAGGCATCGTGGACTGCATGGGCAACTTCGGCTCTGACGGTATTGTTGGTCCACACATGGAGAAGGAGGGCTCGTTCTATACCATTCGTGAGGTGTGGAGCCCCATCCAAGTGGAAATGAGGAATGAGAAATTAGAAGTAAGAAATGCTTATAACTTCACCAACCTGAAGGACTGCCGATTCACGTATAAGTATTTGCAGACTCCCGCTTTTGGCAAGTCTGAGACCAAGACGCTTAGTCAAGGAACACTCGGCGTAGGTAGCGTAGAACCGTTTGCCACCATCACTATTGACAGGCCAAAAGGCAATGGCGATGTATTGCAAATAACAGCTAACGATCCCAAAGGCGTGGAGGTCTACACTTGGAACTTCAAGACCAATATCATTGCTGTCAGCGACGGAGCAGGTACGGATTGCACACAGACGGAAACCGCTGACGAACTGACCATCACAGCCGTAGGCAGAACCTACACCTTCTCGAAGAAGGACGGACGACTGAAGCTGGTGACCTTAGGCAACAAGACCATCACGCTGAGCAACGGTCCGCGCTTCGTAGCAGCCAAACGCTCGGATCGTTCGCAGGACGGTTTCTACAACCATGATGACAAGCAGGCCGAACAGAAAAAGACAGCATATACGACCTACGAGGACCAAGGCGCATTTGCCGGTTTCGACTTTAAGAATGGCGTACTGACGGCCCGCTACCAGCATGGTTCGCTGAATAACGTCGAGTGGTCGTTCAGCAGTACAGGTGATGTCAGCTTCTCTGCCGACTACACATTCAATGGCGTAGTTGACTTATTGGGCATCACATTCGACTATCCTGAGCAGCTGGTCAAGAGCAAGCAGTGGGTAGGCCGAGGTCCCTACCGCGTCTGGCAGAACCGCATGGAAGGTCCACAGTATGGCTATTGGCAGACGCCCTATAACGACCCCATTCCTGGTGAGACGTTCGAGTATCCGGAATTCAAAGGCTACTTTGCTGACGTCAGATGGATGCAGATAGAGACCGACGAGGGCAAGATAGGCATCATCAATCCCTCCGACTACGTAGGTGTCTATACGCCACGCGACGGACGCGACCACATCCTTTATACCCTGCCCGAAACAGGCATCTCTATACTGAAGGTCATCCCTGCCGTGCGCAACAAGGTGAACACCACCGACCTCAACGGTCCCTCGGCACAGCCCTACTGGAGCAAAGGGAAGGGAAGTATCAACGCTATATTAAGATTTGAATAACATGAAACGACTCCTTTTTTTCTCTTTTCTTATTTTTAACTTCTCATTTAGTGTCAGTGCTGCTGACACGACCAAACCTTGGACTTTTTGGTATTGGATGTATGGAGCCGTCTCTGAGCAAGGCATCCACGCTGATTTGCAGGCCATGAAAGATGTGGGGTTGGGTGGCTGTTATCTAATGCCCATCCGTGGAGCCAATGAGCGCCCAGAGTATGGAGGCGAGGCACAACAACTTTCTCAGAAGTTTTGGAAGATGGTAGACTATGCTATGCAACAATCTGACTCTTTAGGGTTGGAGATGGGCATTCACGTCTGCGACGGTTTTGCATTGGCTGGCGGACCTTGGATAAAGCCAGAGGAGTCAATGCATAAGCTTGTGTTTTGCGATACTATAGTTCGCGGAGGCTTCCACCGGTTCCTCATGGCAAAGCCCCCACACTATGGAGACTATTACAAAGATATAGCCGTCTATGCCGTACCTGTTTCTGACCTGAATACTGAGGTTTTTGCATATAGGAACGGAGACCTAAAGCAGGCATACTCATTTAAAGACGGGGAAAAGACAACATGTTCTCCAGAAGTGACGCTGAATGACAAAGGAGTTTATTGTGCTGACAGTCCGTGCTGGCTTCAATACGAATTCAAGAAGCCAACATTGATATTCAATATAGAAATAGAACCTTCTGGTACCAACATCCAATGCCAGCGCCTGTTGGTCAAAGCCAGTGACGACGGCATCACTTTCCGTCAGGTGAAACAGCTCACACCTCCCCGACAAGGCTGGCAGAATACGGGTTATAATACTACTTTTAGCATTCCACCAACCCAAGCACGCTTTTTCCGTTTCGAGTGGACACCAGAAGGCACAGAACCTGGCGCAGAAGATCTGGATGCTGCCAAATGGAAACCCGTATTACGACTACGAAACATCCGGCTGGGCACACTGCCAACTATTGACAACTGGGAAGGAAAAACAGGTCTCGTATGGCGCATCGCTCCAGACACGCCTGCCGAAGACCTGCGTCCTAAAGACTGCCTTTACGCCTCTGACCTTGTGCGCAGCACCATGAAGGATGACACTGTAGAAATGTATCTTATAGGTGGTACATGGCGTATCTTACGCATGGGCTACACATCGACAGGCCATACTAATGCTACGGCTGGCAACGGCAAAGGTCTGGAATGCGACAAGTTCTCCCGTCAGGCTGTCGAGAAACAGATTGATGCATGGTTTGGCAACTTTATGAAGCGTCCCCATCATGAGGTCGTCAAATACATGCATATCGACTCTTGGGAGTGTGGCAGCCAGAACTGGAGTCCCACCTTTGCCGATGAGTTTCTTCGTCGTCGCGGCTACGACATTCTAAGAGTATTGCCCATTATGGCAGGCGTAGCCTTTGTCAATGGCGACTGGATATTACGTGACGTACGTAAAACCATCAATGAACTGATAAACGAAAATTTCTTTGCTACAGCAGCTAAAAAGGCACATCAGTATGGCGTAAAGCTGTCATCAGAGAGCGTAGCCCCCACGATGGTTTCGGACGGCATGGAGCATTATAAATATGTAGACCTGCCGATGGGCGAATACTGGCTAAACTCCCCCACCCACGACAAACCCAACGACATGTTAGATGCCATCAGTGGCGCCCACGTCTATGGTAAGAACATCATTCAGGCAGAGGGGCTCACAGAGGTGCGTGGCGTGTGGGACGAGACACCGGCAATGGTGAAGCCCTTGCTCGACCGCAACTTCGCCTTGGGTATGAACCGATTGTTCTTCCACGTCAACACCCACAACCCTTGGTTGGATCGCAAACCCGGCATGACGCTCGATGGCATTGGCCTGTTTTTCCAGCGCGACCAAACATGGTTCCCAGAAGCCAAGGGCTTTGTAGACTATATTACGCGCTGTCAGACCCTGTTGCAACAAGGCCAGCCCGTCATCGACATCGCTGTTTACACAGGCGATGAAATACCATGTCGCGCCTTGACACCAGACCGTCTGGTGCCTATGCTCCCTGGCCTATTTGGCCCTGAGCGCATAGCCTCAGAGCAACAACGACTGGCCAATGTGAACTGCCCAATGGAGGAGAGTCCTGTGGGGGTGCGCCACTCAGCAGGCATCCTTGACTTAAAGGACTGGATCAATCCACTGCACGGCTATCAATACGACTCCATGAACAAAGATGCCCTGCTCACCCAGCCATTTCACTATCAAGTGCTGGTCATCCCTGAAGGTGTACGGCTCTCCGAAGAAGCAAAAGCGAGGATAGCCGAATTGAAGCGATGGGGTATCACCGTCATCGACAGGCCCTACCATCAAGCACAGTTGAGCGACATTGCCCCTGACGTCGTGCTGCCAGAGGGCATCGCCTACACTCATCGTCAGCAGGAAGACAAGGATATTTATTTCCTCAGCAACCAAACGGCAACAGTCCAGACATTTAGCCCCACGTTTCGCGTGACTGGCCAATCGGCCTGCGTCTATAACCCTGTTACTGACGAGTATGCTGCCTTCCAAGGCCAATTATGCCTACAACCCTACGAATCCGCTTTTATTCTCTTTGGTGCAGACGGAGTAAAAGCATCTTCTGCACGGAACGGACAACCCTTCCGCACGGAGCGGACAACCAATCGGCCTCTGGCAAACCAGGGGACATGGGATATAACTTTCCTCGAAAGCAACATCACACTGAAAGATCAGCAGCTGTCCGACTGGAGCCAGTCGGCTGATGAACGCATCCGTTACTTCAGCGGTCATACTCGCTATACTACCACTTTCAAGTATGGTAAGCGGGTGAAGAACCGCGTCTGGCTAACCCTCCCCAATATCAAAGACATTGCCCATGTCTATGTCAACGGCGTTGACTGCGGAATAGTCTGGACGGCCCCCTATGAGGTAGAGATTACCAAAGCCTTAAAGAAAAGAAAGAACCTGCTGGAAATCGTGGTAGTCAACACATGGCACAATGCCCTGCGTGGCCTCGACCAAGGCAAAGCGCCTTACAATGGCATCTGGACCAACGCCAAGTATCGCACAAAGGGTGACCAATTGCTGCCAGCTGGACTGTTGGCGGAGCCGGAACTGAAAATTGAGAAAAAATAATAGCGAACAAAAACATTGTATTATGAATAGGATAAGCAAGAGGGTTTTTTGTGTCATCTGCGGTGTCTGCGGTGTTTTCATGGTTGTGCGTGGAGAAGTAAAACTGCCTGCGTTCTTCAACGAAGGCATGGTGCTGCAACAGCAGACGGAGTGCCACATCTGGGGTTGGACAAAACCAGGGAAGAAGGTTGTCGTCAATACCTCCTGGGACAAGAAAGGGCATCCCACAACGGCGCGCAAGGACGGACGCTTTCAGGTAACCGTACAAACCCCTAAGGCTGGCGGACCCTATACGATTAGTTTCCAAGACGGCGATGTCGTCCAACTAAAGAATGTCCTCATTGGTGAAGTATGGATCTGCTCTGGCCAATCAAACATGGAGATGCAAATGAAAGGCTTTAAAGGGCAGCCCGTCGAGGGAACGACGGAGGAGCTGATGCGCTGCAAAGACGACCAGCTGCGCCTGTTTACCGTCAAACGCAATGCCTCGCTCGTGCCGGTTGACGATGTGACTGGTCGGTGGAATGAGGCCAACAGTGCCAGCGTGCGCGACTTCTCGGCTACCGCCTACTACTTTGGACGTGCCCTGCGTCAGACATTAGGCGTACCCGTCGGACTTATCGTCACCTCATGGGGCGGTTCAGCCTGCGAGGCTTGGATGACCGCCGACTGGCTAAAAGCATTCCCTAAAGTCAACCAACACGTGACGGAAGATGACGTGAGGAAACTGCAACAGCGCTGTCCCACTGCGCTATATAACGGCCAGTTGCACCCTCTTATTGGCTACGGTATGCGTGGTGTCATCTGGTATCAGGGCGAGGACAACATTCCCCGCTACGACTACTATGCCACGCTGATGGCGCGCATGGTGGAGGGTTGGCGCAATGAGTGGAAGCAAGGCGACTTCCCCTTCTACTATTGTCAGATAGCACCCTACGACTATAGCCTCATCGGTTGGAAGGACAGTCAGCTGTTGCGTGAACAGCAACTGAAAGCCGAAACGCTGATTCCCAACAGCCGTATGGCCGTGCTGATGGATGCCGGTTTGAAGTACGGCATCCACCCACGTAAGAAGCGTCAGGCCGGTGAGCGCTTAGCTCTGTTGGCTTTAGCCAATACTTACGACGTGAAGGGACTGCCCGACTTTGCCACCTACAAGGAAGTGACTTTCCAAAACGATACCGCCGTTATTGCCTTCGACCGCTCTAAGGAATGGGTCTACTTCGAACATGGAACGGCGGCCGACAATTTCGAGGTGGCAGGCTCTGATCGCGTGTTCCATCCCGCCACAAAGGTTTGGACATCGCGCAACCGGGTTTACGTCCAGTGCGACCGGGTGCAGCAGCCTGCCGCCGTACGCTATGCCTGGCACGATTGGGTCGAAGGTGACTTAATGCACGACGGCCTGCCCATCAGCTCTTTCCGTACCGACGATTGGGACATGCAACCCATCAACACCCAGAATAAGGGTGACTACAACAATCCTCAATAACTCGCAAAACGTATGAAGAAAATAGGTATTTTACTTGTATATCTTTTTACCTTTTTACCTTTTAAGGCGCAAACCTCCATTGCCGGTCTGTTCCCGTTGGAGAATAGTGGCCGATTGGTGTGGAACTTCAACAGCGGCTGGCGCTTCCACTTAGGTGACATCTCCGGTGCTGAAGCCCAAGACTTCGATGACCAGTCGTGGGAAGTCGTCTCTACGCCCCATACCGTCCAGCTGATGCCTGCCGAGGCCAGTGGCTGCCGCAACTATCAGGGCATCGTCTGGTATCGCAAGCACTTCCGCTTGCCTAAGGAGACTGAGGGCCGGAAGGTCACTCTCCACTTCGAGGCCATCATGGGCAAGCAGACGCTCTATGTCAATGGCCGTGAGGTCAAACATCACGAGGGCGGCTACCTTCCTATCACCATCAACCTCTCTCAATTGGGAGGTTTCGTAGGCGATGAATATGTCATCGCCATCAAGGCCGACAACAGCGATGACAAAACCTACCCCCCAGGCAAGACCCAGTTGACGCTCGACTTTGCCTATCATGGCGGCATCTACCGCGATGTATGGCTCATTGCCAAGCAGAAAGTAGCCATCACCGATGCCTTGGAGGAAAACAAGGTGGCTGGTGGCGGCATTTTTGTGCATTACGCCAACATCAGCGCTAAGAGCGCCGATGTCTATGTCAACACCGAAGTTCGCAACAACGACTCCCGCTCCCACACCGTTACCATCGAGCAGAGCCTCTCCCCCTCCCTCCCCACGGGTCCCGTAAGCCGTAGCTTAGCCTCATCCCAAACCAAAGTCACCCTCCGTCCCAACGAGGCCCGCACCATCACCCAGAAGCTCGTAATCAAGAACCCTCAACTCTGGTCACCCGAATCCCCCACCTTATATAATATAAGTACGCGTGTAAAAGAGGGCAAGCAGTCGCTCGACGGCGGCATCACCCGCATCGGCATCCGCTCCTTCGAGTTCAAGGGGAAGGAGGGCTTTTGGCTCAGCGGCCAGCGCTATCACCAACTGGTAGGTGCCAACCGCCATCAGGACTTCGCCTATGTAGGCAATGCCTTGCCCAACTCACAGCAGTGGCGCGATGCCAAGCGCCTGCGCGATGCTGGTTTTACGATCATCCGCACTGCCCACTATCCGCAGGACCCCGCTTTCATGGATGCCTGCGACGAATTGGGCCTCTTTATCATCGTAGCCACTCCGGGATGGCAATACTGGAACAAGATGGAAGGCTGGGCCGAAAAAGTACAGCAGAACACGCGCCTCATTATTCGCCGCGACCGCAACCACCCCTGTGTCCTTATGTGGGAACCCATTCTCAACGAGACACGCTTCCCTGAGCAGTTTGCCCTCGATGCCCTACAGATTACCAAGGACGAGTATCCTTACCCCTATCGCCCTGTGGCCGCTGCCGACGTCCACTCCGCCGGTGTCAAAGACCATTATGATGTGGTTTATGGCTGGCCAGGCGACGACTTCAAGTCACAGGAAGCTGCCAGACAGGGCCATATGGAGGAGGTTATAACTCAATGCATCTTCACCCGTGAATTCGGTGAACTGGTTGATGATTGGTACGCCCACAACAACCTGAACCGAGCCTCCCGCTCATGGGGCGAACGCCCCATGCTAACGCAGGCCCTCTCACTGTTTAAGAGCACCGACGAGCTCTACCGCACCACCGGCCAATTCATCGGCGGCTGCCAGTGGCATCCCTTCGACCATCAACGCGGCTACCATCCTGACCCATATTGGGGCGGCATCTACGATGCTTTCCGCCAGCCCAAAACCGCCCTGCCCATGTTTGCTGCAACACTGTCGCAACCAACTGAACCAACCCTTAACGGTCCTGTAAGCGGTGGGGCCACCACCGTCTCTCCTGCCGCCGCTCCCGTTGTCACCATCGCTCATGAGATGACACAGTTCAGCGAGCGCGATGTCACCGTATTCTCCAACTGTGATTCCGTACGCCTAACAATGTATGATGGCGAACATTGCTGGACACTGCCCGTTTGCCACGGCTCCCCTTATGGTGCTGCCAATGGCGAGGCCGCCCATGCCCCCTCACAGCCTGTCGTCTTCCGTGATGCCTGGGACTTCTTCGAGGCTCGTAACCATAGCTATACCCAAAAGTCATGGCAGAGCGTCAAGATGGTGGCCGAGGGTATCATTGGTGGACAGGTCGTCTGCCGTGACGAGCGCATGCCATCGCGCCGATCCACCAAGCTACGCCTGCGCGCCGACGAGATGGGCCGTCCCCTCGTGGCAGACGGCTCCGACTTCATCGTTGTCGTCTGCGAGGTCACTGACGACCTTGACCACGTGCGCCGTCTGGCAAAAGAAAACATCCGCTTCACCATTGAGGGCGAGGGTGAGATCATTGGTGATGCCACCATCAATGCCAATCCCCGTGCCGTGGAGTGGGGTTCCGCTCCCGTGCTCATCCGCAGCACTCGTCAGGCTGGCAAGATACGTGTCCGCGCCGAGGTGCAGTTCCCGGGCACCCACGCCCCCACTCCAGCCGAACTGGAAATAGAGAGCGTACCCAGCAAAGACATGTTCTGTGATGGACTGAATGGACCTAATGGGCAAGCCACCCAGCAAACCCATTCACCCCATAAACCCAATCAAGCCCCCCCCTCTCGCCAACTCTCTGATGCAGAAAAAGCCCGTCTCCTGCAAGAAGTAGAAGCCCAGCAGGCTGACTTCGGCATACAGAAATAACCTTTTTTAACGCTTTACTTGTGACATTTCCCCTACTAAAACGTCTTAAATAACGTAAAACTATATAGTCTACACTACTAAATGAGCAAATCAAAGTTAATAAAATGCCTATTCATAGGGGCTTTTCTCATGCTGTCCGTACTCCCCGCAGGGGCACAGGCACAACCTCGCTATCGCATTGCTGCCTGTGACTGGATGATGCTGAAACGGCAGAAACTCGGTGAGTTCCAGTTGGCCAAGGACATTCAGGCAGATGGTGTAGAAATGGACATGGGGCCATTAGGCCAGCGCCCGATGTTCGATAATAAACTACGCGATGCTCATTTCCAGCAGTTGTTCCGCCATACTGCTGATTCCTTAGGCATAGCCGTGCCCAGCATGGCTATGTCGGGCTTCTTCGCACAAAATCTACTGAAGCGCGACAACTATCTGGAACTGATAGATGATTGTCTACAGTCCATGCAGGTCATGGGTGCCAAGGTCGCTTTCTTACCCCTTGGCGGCAGCGGTCAGGAATGGAAGCAGGCAGGCACGCCAGAACATCAAGAGATGGTCAGCCGCCTGCACCAGATTGGCGAACGCGCCCTCCAGTCAGGCAAAGTCGTTGCCATCCGCACAGCCCTGAATGCCAAGCAGAGCCTGCAACTGCTGAAAGAGGTAGATAGTGAGGGCATTAAGCTCTACTATAACCTGCAGGATGCCGTTGACCAAAAGCTTGACCCTTTAAAGGAGTTAAAGAAGTTGGGTGCCCAAAATATTGCGCAGATTCACGCCTCGCTGACCGATAGCGTCACACTGGACCGCGATCCACGCATAGACCTGCATAAAGTAAAAAAGACATTGGACAAAATGAAATGGAGCGGGTGGCTCGTTGTCGAGCGTTCGCGCAATGCCAAGGATGTGCGCAATGTCAAAGGCAATTTTGGCACCAACGTTGCCTACTTGAAGGAAATTTTCCAGAAAAATAAATAATTAATAATAAGTTAAACTAATTGAAGGATTTTATGAACAAGAATCATTTCTTTACGTGCAGTAAGATTTGCACGCTTGCCCTTTTCTCGGCAAGTGCTCTTTTCCTTGCATCGTGCGCTGAGGATGGTTTCGATGATGAATCATTCAGCGGTGGTGTTTCAAATGCACAGGTAGAGTCCGTTTCTGCCAGCAACATTACGATTACGCCCAGCGCTGACGGCAAGTCGCAAACCATTTCCTGGCCTGTTGTCATGGGAGCAGGCGGCTATCGCGTCAAACTGATTGACGCCGGCAACCCTGATGAGCCCATCATTAACGACAGCATCGTTGACGGATGCAGCGTTACTGCCTCACGTGAGGAGGACGTCAACTACCAGCTGACCATTCTTGCCTTAGGCAACACGAAGAAAAACAATACGGATGCCAGCGAGGTGGCCTTAAAAACTTTCTCTACGTTCACACCGACGTTCGCTACCATCCCTGCCAATTCCGACTTGGTTGAGTGGTTCGCTAACAATCCCATCCCCGAAGACTCTATCGGTGTAAACCTGAACTTTGACTTGGAAGCTGGTGCAGACTATACTCTCAGCGGACTGCTCGACTTCGACGGCCAGCCTGTTACGCTTCGCTCGAACAGCAAGACCGACCACGCCAAGATTACCTATACATCAGAAGAGGCTACAATTACGTTTACTGCTGACTTCAACGTGAAATACCTTGACTTCGACTGCGCTGGCATGGCTGCCAACAAAGGTGTCTTTGCATTCAGCAAGGAGTCTACCGTGGCCGCTGCCAACTCTGTGGATGCTACCACTTATAAGTGGTCAGGCCCATTCTTCGACAAGGTGGTGATAGCCAACAGTAATTTCGACAACGTCAACGGTTATTTCTTCTGGGACAACTCTGTCAAGACAGGTGTCAAGACCATGCTGATTGACAATTGCCTGGTTCGCCTGACTCCGCCCGCCGCCAATGCCGGTGGCGTCATCTGGACCAACAAGGCTGGACACATCAACGATTTCACCGTCACGAACTCTACATTCTACGAGCCAGACGGTTGGGAGTTTGACTATAAGTACTTCTATCAGGCAGGTGGTGTCAGCGCCCACGAGGTGTACAACAGCGACGCTACCACCAATTCGGTCAACTACTTGAATTCTACGTTCTATCATATTGCGTGGAACAATGGCCAGTGGGGTAACTACAACCGTATGCAAGGCCGCGCTTGGTCATATTGGGTAATGACCGACTGCATCTTCTACGACTGCTCAACCAGTGGTAGCGTACCCCGCCGCTTCCTCCACGGTCAGGCTTATGCCACCAGTCCGCAGAACAAGACGTTCAACAACAACACCTATATGAAGAACGACGGCACCTTCCAAGACCCGCAGAGCTACGACCAGTCGGGAACAATCATCGAGGAAGACCCCATGTTTGCCAACCCCGCCGCAGGCGACTTCACAATTAGCGGTCCCACGCAGGTGGCTCGCAAGACTGGTGACCCACGCTGGCTACCCTAATGAGTTAAGAGAAAGAATTATGAATTAAGAATTATGAGTTCTATGAAAAAGCATATCAAGACTTTATGCCTCGGCCTCATGCTGATGTTCTCGGCTGCTGCCGTGGCTCAGAACCAGACTGTAACGGGTACCGTGCTCGACGAGTTGGGCGAGCCTGTCATCGGTGCCACAGTTACGGTGGAAGGTACTAAAATCGCTACCGTTACCGACATGGACGGTAATTATAAACTCTCTGCTCCGAAAAATGCCAAGGTGACCATCTCCTACATTGGCTACCTGTCGCAGACCGTCAAGCCTGGTGGCACCGTGTCGCTGCAGGAAGATCGTCAGAGTCTGGAAGAAGTGGTCGTCGTGGGTTATGGTGCCCAGAAGAAGGCCCATTTGACGGGTTCTGTGGCAACCGTCGATATGAACGACGTGCAAGACTTGGCTTCTGGCGGCTTGGCTTCTACACTGAGCGGACTGGTCAACGGTCTGTCGGTCAGCGGTGGTGACGCCCGTCCCGGTGAAAATGCCCGCCTCTCCATCCGTGACGTCAACTCGTTAGGAGAAATCGGTTCCACGGCCCAGCAGCCGCTGTTCGTCATTGATGGCTACATCTATCCCAACGATGTCAAGGTTGGCAACAGCTTCCAAAACTTAGGTGCAGAAGCCTTCAACAACCTCGATGCCAGTGAGGTAGAAAGCATCACCGTATTGAAGGACGCATCGGCTGCCGTCTATGGTGCCCGCGCTGCCAACGGTGTCATCCTCGTCACCACAAAGAAGGGTAAGACGGGGGCACCCAGCATCTCCTATAGCGGTACGTTCGGTATCAATGACGAGGTGTCACGCCCGTCTATGCTCAACGCCTACGACTGGGGCCGCCTCTACAACACAATTGCTGCTGCCGACCCCACAAACACCAGCCTGAACCACAAGACCGCTCTCTATCAGCTGGATGAGCTGGAGGCTATGAAAGGCCTAAACTATGACTTATTAGACAAGTACTGGGAGTCGAGCCTCATGCAGAAGCACTCCATCAACGTCAGCGGTGCCACCGATAAAGTAAGCTACTTTGCAGGCGGCAGCTACTTCAAGCAGGATGGTAACTTAGGCAAACTCGATTACGACCGCTGGAACTATCGCGCCGGTGTGGACGTGAAAATCAGTGAGTGGCTGTCGGCCAACTTGACCGTCAGCGGCGACTATGGCAAGAAAAACAAGCCCCTGCTGAAGGTGGGTGGCACCAACGATGAGAAGGACTATAACCTGATGCTGACCCGTCCGCGCTATCTGCCGGAGTATGTCGGCGACTATCCCATCGTCACTTACGGTATCAGCAACACCCAGCGCCAGGCTAACCAGAACTACTCGTTCGATGTGCTGCAGAACAATGGTGACTTCAACAACACCATGTCGTCCAACACAACCCTGAACGGAAGCCTTAGCTACGATTTTGGATGGAGCAAAATCTTGAAGGGACTCAAGCTCCGCTTCACCTACTCCAAGAGCATTAACACCTCCAAGACCAACCAATACGGTTCTAATTTCACCATGTATCAGATGGTGAACCGCTATGGTTCTGGCAGCCACCTGTACACACCGACCAGTGGTGACATCGAGGGCTTTGACTACTTGGACGAGAGCAACTTCCTCGGCCTGTCAAGAGACAACGGCAACATGCTCTACCGCACCATGACCCGCACAGACAACTACCAGATGAACTTCACGGCTCAGTATACCCGCGATTTCCAGGAGCACAACATCAATGCCCTGTTCTCCATTGAGAAGTCTGAAAACGAGAGTGAGTATCTGGAAGGCCAGCGTGAGCAACCCTATCCCTTCACCACCTATCAGTACAACTCAGCCACTGGCGAGCGCACCACGGTGTTCACCCGCTCTGAGACGGCTACCCTTTCTTACATCGGACGCCTCAACTATGCATACAAGAACCGTTATCTGTTAGAGTTCCTGATGCGTGCTGACGCTTCACGCAAATTCCCTGACATGAACCTCTGGGGTTTCTTCCCCGCTGTGTCGGGAGGTTGGGTCCTCAGCGAGGAAGCTTGGTTCCAGAGAACCAAATCGCTCAACTGGATTGACTTCCTGAAGATTCGCGCCAGCTGGGGTCTCACGGGTCGTGACAATCTGGCTCCTTGGCAGTGGAAGCAAATCTATGCACAGGATGCCAACGGTGGCATCGTCTTCGGCTCTGGCGGCAGCATCGACTCCAGCAACCGTATCACCATCAACAAGAATAATTCGGCCGTCAATGAGGATGTGCATTGGGACAAGTCATACAAGACCAACATCGGTATCGACTTCCAAGTACTCAACAAGCGACTGGCTGTCAACTTCGACTACTACTTTGAGAAGAACCGTGAAATGCTGATGAATCTGAAGCAGGACGTGCCTGCCACTATCGGTACACAGTCTGCCTCCACCAACCGCGGTGAGATGAACAACTGGGGTTGGGAGCTCAGCATCACATGGCGCGACAAGATTGGCAAGGACTTTAAGTATCGCGTAGGCATTAACACTGGCATGTCAGACAACGAGGTGCTTGTCATGGACTGGGAGACTGATCCGAAGAACATCTACAAGTCCATCCAGTACGGCGGCCGCACCGACCTCGGTCTTTGGGGCATGCAGTGCATCGGCATGTTCCGCTCATTCCAGGACATCGAGGAGTATTTCGAAAAGTATGGAATCACCTCCTATCTGGGCATGACCAAGGACCAGGTTCGTCCCGGTATGCTGATTTACAAGGACGTGCGTGGTGCTTATAATCAAGAGACGGGAACCTACGACGGTCCTGACGGCATCGTTGACCGCGACAACGACCAGGTGCAGTTGGGCAAGCGTAGCAACATCTACGGATTCACCATGAACTTAGGTGCAGAGTGGAAGGGCATCTCCCTGACCGCTCAGTTAGGTGCTTCATGGGGTGGCTACACCACCATTCCATCGGCCGCCATCAGCGTACCCTCTACTTCCAATGTTGAGTTCTACAACATGCCGTCATTCTGGAATCCAGACAACGTCTACGTCTATCAGGACATCTATGACGGCAGCGGCAACCTCGTCATGAAGGAGAACCGTGAGGCTTACTACCCCAACCTGAACTATGGCATTAACAGCCTCGCCTCTAACTTCTGGCGCGTCAGTGCTGCCCGCGTAGCCCTGAACCGCCTGACCATTGCCTACACCATTCCTTCTAAGCTGTTCAGCAAGGTGGGCATCAAGAGCGCCCGTGTCAATGTGACGGGCCAGAACCTCATCAACTTCTACAATCCGTATCCCGACAAGTTTACCAGCCCCATGGCTGGAACCTACGGCAACTACCCCAACCTGCGCAAGTGGACCATTGGTGTGAATCTGTCGTTCTAAACGGTATCATGGTTTAAGTAATAAGATTTAAAGACTTCAAGATTATGAAAAGAACTATCAAATATATCGGTTTCGGTATCACCGCTGCACTGGCGCTGTCAGCCTGCAGCGAGGACTTCCTGAAAGAGAAGCGCAACTACGACAACGTCGATGCCGACATCTATAACTATGTAGAGGGATGCGAGGGACGACTGAACGACATCTATGCATGGTGTCTGCCCATTGTTGCCGATGTCACCACAACCGTCAACCGCAACTTCCCTGTGTCAATGGGTAATGCCGACCTCTGTGCCAAGTCTACGGAGGAGTACACAGGCTTCAGCGATTTCGTGGACCCGCAAATTGAGCTGACCTCGATGAGCGGCACGAATGCCATTCCAGACTTCTTCATGGGCTCGAACAATAACATTCAGGCTGCCGTCTACGGACGCATCCGTAACATCAACGACTGCATCAAGGGCATCGAGGGCGGCACACTCCCTGAAGCTGAGAAGGAGCCGCTGTTAGGTCAGGCCTACTTCTTCCGCGCCTGGAGCTATTTCAACCTGTTCCGCTGGTACGGTGGTGTCCCCCTGATTACAGAAGTCATGGAGCCTGTGGAGGGCAACTTCACCCCGCGCTCATCGGCTAAGGCTACGATGGAATTCATCATCTCCGACCTTGACAAAGCAGCCAAGATGCTGGCAAGCAAGACGATGGAAGGTGGCTGGTCTGCCAGCAACTGGGGCCGCGTCACCACTGGCACTGCACTGGCACTGAAGGGCCGCGTGCTGCTCTGGTGGGCAAGCCCGCTGTACAACCGCACCAACGACCAGAACCGTTGGCAGCAGGCCTATACACTCATGAAGCAGGAGCTGGACAGCATCAACGCTTGCGGCTACGGTCTCTATCAGACCAGCAACAACGTCAACGCCTCTGACTTCGCAGCCCAGTTCCTCACTTCAGGTCAGAACCCTGAGGCTGTCTTCGTCACCCTGTACAACAATATCGAGGGCGACGGTCTGGACAACCAGAAGAACAACCGCTGGGAGCGCGACATCCGTCCGGCCAACACAGGCGGCGGCGGCAAGGGCGCAGGTCTGAAGCTCATTCAGATGTTCCCCATGGCCGATGGCAAGGTGCCTGCATCTACCGACAACTACACCAACCCCTACTCGAAGCTGGAGACTTCCACCTACACAATGGAAGACCTCTATCCTTTCATGAATCGCGACCCGCGCTTCTATCGCACCTTCGCCTTCCCGGGTTTCCGCTGGGCCTATAACGGTGATGCCAGCAGCATCAACCCCAATAACCCCAGCGACGGCAAGAACTTTGTGCTGTGGAACTACGTTTGGTACACCGAGCTGGACGATGCCGGCAACCCTGAAAATGGCAACTCCTATGGTGCCGACAACCTGCTGACCAGCAAGGTGGGTGTCTATGTTCGCAAAAAGAGCGATGACCTCGATGTCAACAGTTCTAACCTCTATCAGTACATCACGGGTTCTACCAACGGTGCCGCTCCTTTCTATTCGTCTGCTCCGCTCATCGAGCTGCGCTATGCCGAGGTGCTGCTGAACCTGGCCGAGGCTGCCTGCAATGCCGGCGACCTGAGCTATGCCGTGGAACAGTTGCAGAAAGTACGCGCACGTGTCGGCTATACTGCTGACAACAACTATGGTCTGCAGGCCAATCTCACTAACGACCAGGCTACCTGCATGTCGGCCATCCTCTACGAGCGCCAGATAGAGTTTGCTTACGAAGGCAAGCGCTTCGACGACCTGCGCCGCTGGCTGCTGTTCGACGGTGGTGTCAACTTCGCCTCCATCGATGGTGCACCCTCCACATGGACACTCACCGGATGGGGTGGCAACACCTGCACATGGCTGGGCTTCACGCCTATGAACAGCCAGCGTCGTGAGAACATCGAGTTTGCCACGGCCGACCAATACGGCGTAGGCGGCACCACCTTCGAGAGCGACCCGTTGGTTCAGGCTGGTGTCGTCCGTCCCGCTGGTGTTGACTTCCGTCAGGCAGACATCGCCACCCAGCTCGACGAGCTCAAGGCATGGTACGAAGCCAACCTCCGCGTTACCATCAAGTACGGTGACGCACGCGACTCGCAGCACAATCTGCTCTACATGAACTATCGTCCGAAGTACTATATCCTGGGCCTCAACGCCAGTGCGCAGAACTCCAACAAGGACATTCCGCAGACCATTGGCTGGCAGGATTATAACAACGGAGGTGCCAACGGTACCTTTGACCCGTTAGCCGAATAAAGGGTCGCCACATTGATTAAACCCACTAAGAGCAGTCTCACTCATCTGGTGAGACTGCTCTTTCACAAAACAAGGAAACCATGCTCGCAAGCCATTATTATGAAGGAAAGATAGAAGTCGGGTGCGACGAGGCCGGACGTGGCTGTCTGGCAGGCAGTGTATATGCTGCCGCCGTCATACTGCCCCCCGACTACCACAACGACGCACTGAACGACTCGAAACAGCTCACCGATCGCCGTCGCAAACAACTGCGCGAGGTCATCGAGCGCGATGCCGTGGCGTGGGCCGTGGGCATTGTGACACCCGAAGAAATCGACCACATCAACATCCTCAACGCCTCCATCCTGGCCATGCACCGCGCTTTAGACCAGCTCACCGTGCGGCCGGAAGCCATCATCGTAGACGGCAACCGGTTCAAGCCCTACTACCCACCTGTCAGCCAGGCACTGCCCGATGCCAAGCCCTCGCCCCTGCCCCACACCACCATCGTCAAAGGTGACGGCAAATATCTCAGCATAGCAGCCGCCAGCATCTTGGCCAAGACCTATCGCGACGACTACATGGACCAGTTGGCACAGCAGTATCCGCAATACGACTGGCTATCCAACAAAGGCTACCCCACGCGTAAGCACCGTGAAGCCATCCGCCAATACGGCATCACCCCATTCCACCGCAAAACGTTCAACATGTTAGGCGACGGCCAATTAAGCTTCGACTTTTAACGGGTGCTCAGCACGCAATGCTGAGCACCCGCTTTCTATCTTGCTATACACTGGAGTGTTTATCTCCAATGCTGCACACGTAGGCACTGCAACAATCTACGCACTTCTCTGAGTTCCTTTATCTTCTTTCCAAACAAATGTTTTCGTTCAACTTCTGCCTCTGGCAAATTACAGGCAAATTAAATTTTGCCTATGTATGCCCTCAAATAAAGCATTTTATAACCTTTCTCTGTAATATCAGCAAATTACAGGCAAATTAAACCTAAGCCCAGAATGGGATGTATTTCATATAGCGTCGCGCTGTTGTCGGGTCAAGTGGCTTAATCCATTTCTTCTCTGTTGCCTCTTTTATCAATCGTGAAATACTGCCAGCAGAAGTATCCTTCAGTCCAAATCGTTCTCTCAGCGATCCATTGGTAAGTGCATCACCTTCTACATACTTCACACAAGCATGCATATAGGTTGCCCAAAGTTTATCCTCCACAGGAATGTTTGAAAACTCAAAGTGAGAGAACAGCGACACCTTTGTGGACTCCTGATAAATTTGAATGCGTGGAGCAGGAAGCCGCTGCGTTTCACAACTGATAATCATTCTGTCCCAACCACGTCCAAGTTCCTCGCACATTCTGAGTCTGCGCATCAATGATGCCAGTTTCTCATTTCTCGACTTGGGTGGATTATCCACGATTCTCTTGATTTCCACAAGAGGCACACCAGGATTCGTCACCTCAACCCTATTCGTAAACAGTTCCACGACAGGACCAGCCCCAGCGATATAGAAGTCTTGGTGAATAATGGCATTTGCAATAGCCTCTCTAATGGCAGGCAGTGGGAATGTGCTGTTTGTCATCCTGAGGATAGAATTGATGTCTTCCTTTGACGGCAACAATGTGTTGACATATTTCACTGCCTTCTCCAAACTGATGGCATATCCTTCGGGCATTGTGTCTTCTTTGAGGATTGTTAGCCGATTGTTGTCCTCATATTGCACCACCCTGATAGCCTTTCTCCCTAATCTCGGAAAATCCGCCAACTTCTTCGCAAACAGGATTGCCCCAAGGTTCGTAATGGCATAAAGCCCATTGTCCTGTTTTTGGACAATACCTTCTTCTTCCATATAATGGGCATAACCATCCGTATCTGTTGGAACAGGTATTTGCAGAATGTCAAAGTAAGCATCACAATCTAACATTCGCATGGCCTGTTGCAAGGTCAAGTCAATCTTCACAAATGTATCCTCAAACTGCTCATGCCTGAGTCTGTCCCATTGTATATTCAAATAGGTATAGGCGTTTAGACCGCACTATCTAATTTCCTGATTTCAAGCGGATAGG
>ERZ842401.966-NODE-966-length-42588-cov-12.069146_pt1 | contig 42588 bp, 42 predicted proteins | sample MGYA00521270_ERZ842401 | MGnify/ENA primary metagenome ERZ842401 (study PRJEB31892, sample SAMEA3878208) | bioreactor metagenome | biome: Moose rumen | place: Sweden | collected 2011-10 | study: EMG produced TPA metagenomics assembly of the PRJEB12797 data set... | reverse complement strand
CCATAATCATTGCGCTCTCGTCCGGACCGGTAGCTGTGGGGGTCTGCGTAGTGGGAATTTCAAGATTCCAGCTGTAATAGGACGAGTTTACGCCGCTGACAACTGCACTCGCAGGGCTGATGGCATAGAAAGTATAAGAACCACTCCCGTCATCAGTAAAGGATGCGCCGAATGTTGCGTTGGAGTCATTGACCTTTGTAACTCCTGCATTGACTCCGGTACTGTAGTTCTGTGCTATTTTGACATTTGATTCGTTTCCGCTCCAGATGGTAGGATATGTGCTACCGGACAACGTACCGAAAGTAGTCTTGGTTTCCGGTGAAACGGCATTGAAGGTTACAGTCTGCCCTTCCGCGATAGCTGTCTCGGGAACAGCTTCGGGTTGGTTCTCGATTTTGGAGCAGGAGAATACAGCTGTCGTAGCTACTGCTATAACAAGGATACTTGAGAAAATCTTTTTCATGGCTCAATAACTTTACAAGGTCCCCCAATCATCTTCAGTTGCATTCTGGAGAGGAGAACCACTCCCAAAACTCTGACAAATTACGCCTTCAGTCTTTACTGTAAGGACGTCCACTTCCGGTGAAGTGTAATACTCTTTTTTGTTCATAAGCATAAAATATTTAAATGTTGATTTACTGTCGGTTGTGGTACGGAGAATTGCGCACTTATCTGCGGGATAAGGGCGCGGTGCGGGGCGGGCGATATGCAGATGGCAAGCATCTTGGTTCAAAATATGGATCCAGGATTTCCTCTCGCGTTCAAACCGTAAAATTAAACAAAGCCCGCGAGTTATCAAAGCGATGAAATAAGAATTTTTTAAAAAACTTATCAACATGCAAATCAGAACTGCACGACCCGATGCAATAATCCCGAAAAATGATTACTTTTGCACTCCAAAACAACATTCGCATGAGAAGCATCGCAGATTCCGTTTTCTACCTGGGCGCCGACGCCCCCGCCCAAGACCTTTTCGAAAGCCAGTATGCGCTGGAAGAGGGCATGGCCTACAATTCCTACCTGATCAAGGACGCCAAAACCGCCATCCTGGACACGGCCGACGCCGGGGTGGCCCGCGAGTGGAAGGCCCGCCTGGAAGAGGCCCTGCAGGGCGCAGAGCCGGATTATCTGGTGGTGCACCACATGGAGCCGGACCATTCGGCCCTCCTGGCCTGGGCCATGGAGCGCTTCCCCGCCCTGCAGGTGGTGGCTTCGGCCAAGGCCATCCAGCTCATGGGACAGTTCTTCGAAAACTTCGACGCAGCCCGTTGCAGGGCCGTGAAGGAAGGCGACACGCTGGAGCTGGGCGCCCATACGCTAAAGTTCCTCTCCGCCCCCATGGTGCACTGGCCGGAGGTGCTGGTTTCCTTCGAGGAAAAGACCGGCATCCTTTTCAGCGCCGACGCCTTCGGCAAATTCGGCGCGCTGGAAAAATGCGGCTTCTGGGGAGATGAAGACGGGGACTGGGCCTGCGAAGCCCGCCGCTACTACTTCAATATCTGCGGGAAGTACGGCACCCAGGTGCAGGCGCTCCTGAGAAAAGTCAAAGCCCTGGACGTGAAGACCATAGCCCCGCTCCACGGGCCCATCCTGAGGGAGAACCTCCCCTATTACCTGGACCTTTACAACACCTGGAGCAGCTATGGAGTGGAAACGGAAGGCGTGTTCGTGGCCTGCGCCTCCATCCACGGCGGCACCTTGGAGGCTGCAAAGAAGCTGGTGGAAATCCTCCAGGCCAAGGGCTGCCCCAAGGTGGCCTTTGCCGACCTCTGCCGGGAAGACCAGGCCGAAGCGGTGGAAGACGCTTTCCGCTACGGAAAGCTCATCGTCTGCGCCGCTTCCTACGATGCGGGCCTCTTCCCGCCCGCCCACAGCTTCATCCACCACCTACAGGACAAGGCCTGGCAGAAGCGCCGCGTGGGCCTGGTGGAGAACGGCTCCTGGGCCCCTTCGGCCGGCCGGGTAATGAAGGAAATGTTCGGAACAATGAAGGAAGTGGAAATCGTTGAACCAATCGTCACCCTCCGCAGCCGCATGAAGGCGGCCGACCTCCCCGCCCTGGAAGCTTTGGCCGACGCCATCTTCCGGTAAACCTCACAACCAGGATAAAAAAGAGCCGATAACAAAACTGTTACCGGCTATAACACTTATGTTTCACGCCATCTAAACCAGCTTCTTGATATAAGAGCGACGCCGCTTCTTGCATTCCGGGTTGAAATCCCGGAACTGGCCCTGGTTCTTGAGGTTGGTCTCCAGAATTGCGTTGGATTCGGCCCAAACTACGCCCAACTCATGGTACTTTCTGAACATGTCCATGAACAGGAGGGAGTTGATGCCGCTGTTCTGGTAGTCCGGGTGCACGCCCACCAGCAGCATTTCGGCCCCCTCCTCGTGCTTGAGGAAAAGGGACTTCACCAAAGGCCACCAGCCGAAGGGAAAGAGCTTGCCGCGGTTCCGCTGGAGGGTATGCACCAGCGAGGGCATGGTGATGCCGAAGGCCACCAGGTCCCCTTTCTCGTTCTCCACCATGGAAAGGTAGCGGAGGTCCAGGATGCTAAGGTAGAAGCCCAGGTACTTTTCGGCCATGTGGTCCGGCAGCACGGTGAAGTTGTACAGGTCTTTGTAGCAGTCGTTGATGCACTTGAACACCTTGTGGCCGTAATCTTCCTTCCGGACAATCTTTCTGGTCAGCTGCCGGAGATGGCAATTGGTGCGCTGGGAAATGATCTTGTACAGGCGGTCCCAGCGCTCCGGGGGCACTTCCGGGATGGTCACCTTGTATTCTATCCAGTCGGCGTCCTTTTCGAAGCCCATCCGGACCAGATGGTCGTTATAGTACGGGAAATTATAGATGAGGGCCATGGTGCTGAGCACGTCGTAGCCCTCCACCAGCATGCCTTCCGGGTCGAAGTCCGTGAAGCCCAGCGGCCCCACGACGGATTCCATGCCGAACGAGCGGCCGAATTCCTCCACTTTGTCCATCAGGGCCCGGGACACTTCCCCGTCGTCGATGAAATCGATCCAGCCGAAGCGCACCTCCTTGTGGTTCCACTGCCGGTTGGCCTTGTGGTTCACGATGGCTGCCACCCGGCCGGCCAGTTCCCCGTCTTTATAGGCCAGGAACAGCTTGGAATCGCAGAATTCCTGCGCCGCCCCGCGTTTCTGATCCAGCGTATCCATCTGGTCGAAAACCAGCGGCGGAACGTAACACGGGTTGCCTTTGTAAAGTTTTTCCGGGAAATTGACGAAAGTGCGCAACTGGTGGCGCGAGGTCACCTCTTTGATTGTTACAGACATGGGTTCTGCGGTTAGGGTCTCATTACACGGGGTAAATTTAGTCAATTTTCCCTAATTACACAAAAAAACGACCATTGGACTATTCCGATTCCGGCCAAAAAGTAGTTACTTTGTAAAAATATGCCCCTTGAACCCTTCATACAGGTGATTGTTCCCCTCCGGCTGGAGTGGGAGCCTTATTACCGTATGGAAGGGGCCGCCGTGGGAGACCGGGTGCGGGTGGCCTTTGCCCGGAAAACGTACATTGGCGTAGTGAGTGCCGTGAATGCGGATCCCATCCGGACGGCCTCCGGGCGCATCCTCACGGCGGAGAAGACGGATCTTCCGCCTGTCTCGGCCGAAGAAATTGCTTTCTGGCGGGCCCTCTCCTCCTATTACCTTTGCTCAGTGGGCGAGGTCTACAAAGCCGCCTACCCTTCTTTGAAGACGGAGGAAGATGAGGTAAAGCTCCGTTCCCACAAGCGTTTGCAGCAGCGACTTGAAGTTTTGCAGGAGAAACTGGCTAAAGCCCGGAAAGCCGAAACCCGGGAGCGCTACCAGGCCGAAATAGACCGGATCACCGCCTTCCTGAAAGGGGAAAACCGGCCGGTGCCTTCCCTTGGGCTGGCGCTTTCCCCTGCCCGCGAAGAGGCGGCAGAAGCCATCCGTTCGGCTTTCCGGAAAGGCAAGACCGCACTGCTCCAGGCTGCGGGCGGCGCCGGGCGGACGGAGATTTACCTCCAGCTGGCCCGTGAAACGCTTTCGGCCGGGAAAAGCGTCCTGTACCTGGTGCCGGAAATTGCCCTGTCGCAGCGGCAGGAAGAGCAGATTACCAAGCTGTTCCCGGGCGTGCTGGTGTACCACAGCGGCCGTTCCGCCGCCCAGCGCCGGGAGGTGGCCGACACCCTCCGGGAAGGCGCCCCGGAGATTGTGCTGGGAACGCGGTCGGCCCTTTTCCTCCCCTTCCGGAATCTCGGGCTGGTCATTGTGGACGAGGAGCAGGACACCTCCTACAAGCAGGATTCCCCAGCCCCGCGCTACCAGGCCCGGGAGAGTGCCATCCTGCTGGCTTCGGTGCATGGCGCCCAGGTGCTGCTGGGCAGTTCCACGCCTTCCTTGGAATCGCTCTATAATGCCGATACAGGCTTGTTTACACGTATTTACCTAAAGGAATCCTCAAACTCGTCTCCCCTTCCGGAAACCCTCCTCATCGATACGTCCGCAGAGGCCCGCAAGAAAGGAATGGTGGGCAGTTTTTCCCTCAAGCTGCTGGAGCGGTTGCACCCTGCGCTGGACGCCGGAGAAAAGGTGCTCCTCGTCTGCCGATCCAAGCAGGCCGTTCCCGAATGTTCGGCCGAGGTGGAAGCCATTTTCGGCGCCTCTCCCAAGGGACTTGTCCTGGCCACGCCCGCCAGCGCCAAGGAATTGCCGGCGGAAAGCTTCGGCCTTACAGCCATCCTGCAGGCCGACACCCTGCTCTCCCGGGAAGATTTCCGCTGCGACGAACGCGCCCACCAGGTGCTGGGCCTGCTGGGCGGCAAGTGCCGGCCCGGGGGGCTCCTGGCCATCCAGACCAAGGAAGCCGCCCATCCGGTCTTCGGCCCTTATTCGGAAGAACGGACGCGGCAGCTGCTGGAGGAAAGGCGCAGCTTCGGCTATCCGCCCTACACCCGCCTGATCCATATTTCCGTCCGGGACGAAAACGGGAAGCGCCTGAATTACATGGCCTCGGAACTGGCCGACGCCTTGTCTCTGGTGCTGCCGGAGCGGCTGCTGGTGGGGCCCTACGCGCCCGCCCGGCAGCAAGGGGTCCGGCAAATCCGCCTCACCCTCCCCCGGGACCGGCAGCTCCGGGAGCGGAAGCAGGCGCTCCTGCTGGCGGTACAAAGCTTCGAGAGAGAGCGGAAGTACCTGGGGCACATTGTTTTGGATGTGGACCCCCTGTAATTCGTGGAACTTTGTGGAACATTTTTGCGGAAATCCCGTTTTTTATTCCTACTTTTGTAAGATAAATGTACAGACATGGGCAAAATCATCGCCATAGCAAACCAGAAAGGCGGCGTGGGCAAAACCACCACCGCCATCAACCTGGCGGCCTCGCTGGCTGTCCTGGAAAAGAAGGTCCTCATCATCGATGCCGACCCTCAGGCCAACACCACCTCCGGCCTCAACTTCAACCCGGAGAACGGGGAGAAGCGGACTTTGTACGAGATTCTCATCGGCAAGATATCGGCCTCGGACGCGCTTATCCAGACCGAACTGGAGAAACTGCACATGATTCCCTCGCACATCAACCTGGTGGGCGCGGAAATCGAGATGCTGGACGCTCCGGAGCGGGAAAGCATGCTCAAGAAGGCCCTGGCCCCCATCCGGGACAACTACGACTACATTATCATGGACTGCTCCCCTTCCCTGGGCCTGATCACCGTGAACTGCCTCACGGCGGCCGATTCCGTAATGATTCCCGTGCAGCCGGAATTCTTCGCCCTGGAAGGCCTCGCCAAGCTCATCCAGACCATCCGCCTGGTGCAGAACGGCATCAATCCCGCCCTCACCATCGAAGGCTTCGTCGTAACCATGTTCGACGGCCGCACCAAGGTGCACAGCCAGGTGGTGATGCAGCTCCGGGAGCATTTCAAGGACATGGTCTTCAACACCATCATCCAGCGGAGCATCCGCCTGAGCGAAGCTCCCAGTTACGGCAAGCCCATCATCCTGTACGACGTAATGAACAACGGGACTTCCAATTACCTGAACCTGGCCAAGGAAGTGCTGGACAAAAACGAGAAATACAATGGCTAAGACCCAGTATGGCCTGGGGAAAGGGCTGGGAGCCCTCCTGGGCGGAGAAGACCTGTCGCAGCTGCGGCAGCCGGTAGGCTACATCAACAAAGAGGTGGTGCCCAAGGAGGGAAAGCCGCAGGATACGTCGGACGTGCTGCGCATTCCCGTGGACATGATCGAGCCCAACCCCTACCAGCCCCGAATGAACTTCGACAACGAGGCGCTGCAGGAACTGGCCGATTCCATCCGGACCTTCGGCCTCATCCAGCCCATTACCGTGCGTCGCAAACGCGACGGGAAGTACCAGATTATCAGCGGAGAACGCCGGTACAGGGCCTCCATCCTGGCCGGCATGGACATGATCCCCTCCTATGTGCGGGACGCTTCCGACCAGGGCATGCTTGAAATGGCCATCGTGGAGAACATCCAGCGCGAGAACCTGGACCCCATCGAGGTGGCCATGAGCTACCAGCGCCTGATGGAGGAATGCCGGCTCACCCAGGAGCAGATGGCCGACCGGGTGGGCAAGAAGCGGGCCTCCGTGGCCAACCAGTTGCGGCTGCTGAAGCTGCCCGCCAAGGTGCAGCACGACCTCAAGGTGGGCCTTGTAAGCGTAGGGCATGCCAAGGTGCTGCTGGGCGTGGAAGACCCCGCCGTGCAGGAAAGCCTCTGCGACCAGATTGTGCGCAGCGGCCTCTCCGTGCGACAGTTGGAAGAGAAGGTGAAGAACCTGGACAAGCCGGCCAAGGCTGCATCGGCCGAAAAGGATGAGCCTGAGGAACTTCCGGAAATTTATTACCGCCTGCTGGAGCACGTGGGCCGCTTCTTCGGAGACAACCTTTCCCTGAAGCGCTCGGCCTCCGGGAAAGGGACGCTCACCATCAAATTCGACTCCGACGAGCAGATGCGGGAGTTCCTGAACGCCCTGTCCGAAAGATGAGAGTACGCCCGCTCATAGCCTGCCTTGCAGGCCTTCTCCTTGCCCTGCCGCTCCGGGCCCAGTACCGGGACGACCAGTTCAAGCGGGACGCCTTCTCGCAGAATTACGCCGACACCCTTACGGCCGACGCCGACAGCTCCAAGCTCTTCAGTTTCAAGGAGTACTTCGGCGGGCTGAGCCATAAGCGCACGGCCTCCCTGCGCAGTTTGACGATGGGCTCCACGGTGTTTATCGGCGGCAACCAGATTTACAACCGGCAGTACTGGAAGCTGCCCATCGTGTATGGCGGCATCGGCGCCGGCGTGGGGCTGGGCATCCACTACAATCAGCAGTTCCAGGCCACCGGAGACAGCAAGTTCCAGACTTACAGCACCCTGGCCTTTGCCGGAGCCGCGTTAACCTGGTGGGGCTCGCTGATGGACGGGGCCGTCAGTTACAAAGACGACTCTTCCGCCCACAGTCCGGCCAAGGCCACCATTTACTCGCTGCTGCTGCCCGGGCTGGGCCAGATCTACAACGGCGAGGCCTGGAAGATTCCGCTCTATCTGGGCCTCATCGCCGGCGGCGTTTACTTCTGGCACGACAACAATGTGCAGTACCAGCGCTGGAAATGGACCCACAACATGGCCACCACCACCGAAGAAGGGGTGGAACGGCCGCCCCATACCGGCGAGAACGCCAAGTACTACCGGGATGTGTACAGGCGGTACCGGGACTATTCCATCGTGATTACCGCGCTGCTTTACCTGATTCAGGTCATGGACGCCAACGTCTTTGCCTATATGCAGGATTTCGAGGTCTCCAACGACCTTTCCTTCCACATGGAGCCGGCCATCCTGCCCATGCAATACGCTTCTTCCGCCCCTCCCGCCGTGGGGATGTCCTTCGGCTTTAAATTCTGACAGAGACACATGATGAAAAGGACCCTGCTTACCTCCCTGCTGGCCCTACTGGCCGTCGTTTCCCTTTCCGCCGCCCCCGCATCGGCCCCGGAAGGGCGCAAGACGCGCAAGCAGCTGGAGGAGGAAAACGCCCGGCTCAAACAGCGGGTAGAGGAACTGGAGGCCGCCGTAGACGCCTTCCAGGCCGACCAAGAAGAGCGGGAAGAGCTGTCGGAACTGCTTTCCGGCGAGAACGAGAACAAGCTTTCCTTCGGGATGGAGCAGTACGACGTGGCCGACGTCTCCACCGACAGCCTCCTGAGCAGCTGGTACATGCACCGGCAGCGGACCGCCAGAGAGGAAGAGGTTTACGACATGGATTCCGTGGTGTTCAGCACCGATGTGCCGGACTCCGTGCTAATGAGCCGGCTGGAGAAGATGAACGCCTTCATCTCCCTGCCCTACAACGAGCGGGTGAAGAACTACATGGTGCTGTATTCGGAGAAGATGCCCAAGAAAATGGCGGAGATGATGGGGCTTTCGGCCTATTACATGCCCATTTTCGAGGAGACGTTCCGCAAGTACGACCTTCCGCTGGAACTCAAGTACATGGCCATCATAGAGAGCGCGCTGAATCCGCGGGCGGAATCGTCGGCCGGGGCGCGCGGCACCTGGCAGTTCATGTACCGGACGGCCATCAACTACGGGCTCAAGATCGATTCCTACGTAGACGAGCGCATGGACCCGTTCCTTTCGGCCGATGCCGCAGCCCGCTACCTCCGGGACGCCTACCGGATCTTCGGGGACTGGTCGCTGGCCATATCGGCCTACAACTGCGGCTCCGGCAATGTGAACAAGGCCATCAAGCGGGCCGGCGGCAAGCGGGACTTCTGGTCCATCTACGACTACCTGCCGCGGGAGACGCGCGGGTACGTGCCGGCCATGGTGGGCGCCATGTACGCCTTCACTTACGCCAAGGAATATGGCCTGCAGGCCGATCCGGTGGCCCTTCCGGTGTATGTGGACACTTTCCACGTGCACAAGAACTACCACATGGGACAGATCAGCGAGGTGCTGGGGATTCCCGTGGACGATGTCCGGGACCTGAATCCGCAGTACCACAAAGACATTGTTCCGGGGGCCTCGGAAGACGTGGTGCTCCGGCTTCCCTTCGACTACACCGCCGCCTTCCTGGACCTGCAGGACTCCATCGCCCGCTACAAGACAGACGTCTTCTTTGCGGAGAAAGTAGCCGACGGCCGGTCTTCTTCCGCGAAAGCCGGCTCCGCCGCCCAGAGCCGCCGCCCTGCCAGCGCTTCTTCCGGCAGCGGCCAGTGGGTGTACTACACGGTGAAATCCGGCGACAACCTGGGCAAGATTGCCAAACGCTACCACACCACCGTGAAGCAGCTCAAGACCTGGAACAACATGAAGAGCGACTTCCTGTCCGTGGGTAAGCGCCTGAAGGTGGGCAAGAAGTAGCCCCCTGCACGGCCGTCAGCGGTCCAGCTGGATCTGGAGGTTGAGGGTGGGAGCCGGGGTACGGCCAACCCGGAAGCTGCAGGCGGCCCGGGCGTAAACTTTCAAGGTGAAGCGACTGAGGAAACGGTGTTTCCACGAACCCACTGCCGAAACCGACAGGCCCCGGCCGGAATAGGCCGGAACTGAGAAGGTTCCGGGCGCGTCGCGCTCGTAGGTGTAAATGCGGTCGGCCCACTTGTCTATCAGAAAGCCCGTGAGGCGGAAGTAGCCGGAAAGGGCTTCTGCCTTGTAACCCCCTTCCCAATATACGAGTCCTCCCCACCCTTCACAGTGCACGCCTTCCACCCGCAGGACCGAGAGCCAGGGGCCTGAGTCCAGGCGGAGATCGGCCCGGACATCGGTCCTGGAGGCTTCGTAATTCCGGAAGCGCTCCGTAAGCCTTGCGTCCAGGGCCCAGCGGGAAGAGAGCTGCCACTGCCAGCTGGCGTACGCACGAAGCTGGAGGCGCCAAGGATCGGCGGCAGCGGCACCGGAGGCTGGTATGGGGAGCAGGGCGGCGTCGGCGGTGAGCGAAAGCTTGTGGACGGGGACGCTGCTGCCGAAGCCGGTTTTCCCTTGCAGGGAGCGCCAGTTGCCGGAAGTATAGGCCAAGCCCGCCGCAACGGCATATTCGCCGTTCTTTTTGCCGGAATAGCGGCTGGGGAGGGCCCGCGCCTGAAGGGCCAACTCAAAGGATTCTCCGAGGCGTGAGCGGGCGGCCAGCTTCCCGGCCAGGGCACCGGGCTTCCAGGCCAGCTCGAAGGCACCGGAAACGCCCTTGCAGTTCATCCGTCCGTCCAGCGAGGCAAACGCCTGCCCGGGATCGGAGGCTTCCCCTAAAAGCGGATTCCCCTTCCAGCCCAGCGAGGCGCCCAGCTGGCCCCATCGGCCCAGAAAGGCCCCGTGAACGCCATAGAGACCGTCCAGAGAAGCAAATGCGACCAGCTGCCCCTGCCGGCCGATGGAGCCCTCATACCCAAGCCCCCGGTTAACCGAAGAGGAAGTATAGGACCAGACGGGAGAAAGGCCCGTGGATCGTTGCAGGAAGGCGCCTACGGTGGAAAGGCTGCTCATGGAAAAGCCGCTCCAGAGCTGGAGTCCCTGCCCGAAGCGGAGGTTGTAGTCCCCCACCACCAGGCGCCCCAGCCTGCCGGAAACTTCCCCGTAGAAAGTCCCGTCCAGCCCGGCGGAACTGTTTCCCCGCAGGGCCCCTCCCAGGCGGAATCCCTGGCCGTTCACTTTGGCCTTCCCGCCCAGGGCGGTCAGCGTGGAACGGACGAAAGCACTCCCCTGCACCCTCGCCGTATCGGCACTCCCCGGCAGCCGGGCCGATTCCAACGACAGGAAGGGGGCCAGCGCCGCGACTGCTTCCCGGGAAAAGCCGTCTACCAGCGCCAGCTCTTCGAAGGAAAGGATGTCCCCGGAACGGCTTCTGTAGTCGGCCAGCGAGGCCACTTGATAGGCCGACAGCAAAGGCCCCGGCCGGAGCCTGGGGTCGTTGATCCGGATCCGCCTGGCGCCTTCCAGCAGATTGATCCATTCCTCCGGGATTTCTTCAGGCGAGGCGGCCCCGGAAAGGTACAGGGCGGCCCGGAGAATATCCTCTTCCTGGGCTGCGGCCAGGGTGCAGACAGCCAGGGCCAGCAGCAGTGTAAACCATCTTCTCATGCCCCAAGTTACGGAAGCCCGGCATTTTTTTGAAACAAGAAAACGTGTTTCGAACGATTATTTGCTGTTTTTTAGTATTTTTGTAGAATCAATATGCAAATCATGGAAAACCAGATCACCCTCCACGACAAAATCTTCAGGCCCTTTATCCCCTATCAAGAGATAGAAAAGGCCATCGACGCCGTTGCAGACCGGCTCAACCGGGATTTTGCCAGCGCTACGGAAGAGGATGCGCCCGTGTTCCTTTGCACCCTGAACGGGGCCGTGATGTTCGCGGCGGAGCTTCTCAAGCGCATCCAGTTCCCCTGCATTTTCAAGGCCGCCAAGATGTCGTCGTATGTTGGAACCAACTCTACGGGAGTTGTGCAGGGAGACCTTGCAGCAGGCTTCAATTTCACCGGGAAGCGGGTGCTGGTGGTGGAAGACATCGTGGATACCGGGAACACCATCGTGGCCATCACGCGTCAGCTCAGGCAGCTGGGCGCGCAGGAGGTGAAGGTGTGCACCCTGCTACTGAAGCCGGACGTGTACGACAAGGATGTGAAGCTGGACTATGTGGCCCTGGAAATCCCCAACCGCTTCATCGTGGGCTTCGGCCTGGATTACGACGACCTGGGCCGCAATACCAAGGACATTTATGTTTTAGACGACCAGATATGAAATACTACATTCTCTTTGGCCCTCCCGGTGCGGGAAAAGGCACCCAGGCCGGCGCCATGGTGGCGCGCTACAATCTTTGCCATCTGTCTACAGGAGAACTCCTGAGGAGTGAAATTGCCGCAGGAACCGCCCTGGGGCTCAAGGCGAAAGCCCTTATAGAGGCGGGCGAACTGGTGCCCGACGAGGTGGTGGAAGGCATGATAGAAGCCAAGTTCAAGGGGACGGAAGGGGTAGACGGCTTCCTGCTGGACGGTTTCCCCCGCACCATCGCCCAGGCGGAGGCCTTGGACAAAATGCTGGCCAAGACGGAAGAGTCCGTCACCGCCTGCGTCTCCATCATGATTCCGGATGCGCTCATCCAGGAGCGTATCGCCCACCGGGCCCAGATTGAAGGCCGGGCCGACGACGCCAAGGCGGAGGTGGTGGAGAACCGGATCCGCACCTATCACGCCAAGACGGAGCCGCTGATCGAGTACTACAAGGCAGCCGGCAAATACCAGCTTGTAGACGGTGTAGGAACCATTGAAGAAGTCCGGAACAGGATTTTCGGCCTTATGGACAAGTTTTAGATACATTTTTATGCAGAAAAAAATGTATCTTTGTCGCTTGTAATTTACCCCCACAGGATGCACAAAATTATTTTGCCGATATACTATTTTTTCCGGAAGCACAAAACGTTGATGTATGTGCTGATGATGGTCAGCCTGCTTGTTTTTGTCTGCTTCGGCCTGCAAATCCGCCTGGAAGAAGACATCGTGAAGCTCCTACCCCGATCTTCCACCGACAACGAACTGGCATTCAGTGAAATAGAGCTCAAAGACAAGGTCTTCATCCAAGTCACCTCCAGAGACCCGGAACATCCCGTACCGGCCGCCGGACTGGGCAGCGCGGCAGAAGAATTCTGCAACCTCCTTGAAGAAAAAGATTCCGCAACCCACTACATCGCCGGCATCTTTTCCGGGCTGGACATGGAAACCGGCCTGGATGCACTGGACTTCGGGATATCCCATCTTCCCACTTTTGTGGACACCGCCTGGTACGGCAAGATAGAAAAACTCCTGGACAAAGAGGCCATCGACGCCCAGATGGAGGAGAATTACCACCTGATCATGGAGGATGAAACAGGGGCCGACACGCAGCTGGTGGCCATGGACCCGCTCGGGCTCAGGAATCTGCTGCTCGGAGACATCCTGGGCGACTCGGTGGGCGGATTCGCCCTGGAAGACGGCCATCTCTTCTGCCCGGACAAAACGGTGGCCCTGGCCTTCCTCTCCCCCAGCTTCGACCCGATGGACAGCGGCATGGCCGGCAAGATGGTCCGGATGATCCGGCGTACGGAGAAAGAATATGAAGCCGCCCATCCGGAGGTGGAACTGTTTATCCACGGCAATCCGCAGGGCAGCGTTTCCAACGCGTCCACCATCAAGAGGGATGTCTTCTGGACGGTGGGGCTGTCCCTCCTCATCATCCTGATTATTGTCCTGCTGAGCTTCCACAGGTTCTCCTTCGTTTGGCAGCAGGTACTGCCCATAGTTTACGGAACAGCTTTCTCCCTGGCCTGCATGTACTGGATCAAGGGATACATGTCCCTCATGGCCCTGGGGCTGGGAGCCATCGTTTTGGGCGTAGCCATCAGCTACTGCCTGCACGTGCTCATCCACTATTACTACGTGGGTGATACGGAAAAGATGCTCCGGGACGAGTCTACGCCCGTTTTCCTGGGCTGCATCACCACCGTGGGCGCCTTCCTGGGCCTGCTCTTCACGGAAAGCGACCTCCTCAGGGACTTCGGCCTCTTCGCCACCTTCGCCCTCATCGGCAACACCTTCTTCGCCCTGGTTTTCCTGCCCCATTTCCTTCGTCCGGAACAGATTGTATTCAAGCGCCAGCACGGTTTCCCGCTGGTGGAACGCATCAACAACCTTCCCTGGGACCGGAATCCCTGGGTCATCGGAATCCTGGTTGTGCTGATGATCGTGGGCATTGCTTTCAGCCCCCGGGTCACGTTCGACAACGACCTGATGAACCTGGACTACGACAATCCGGAAATCACCGCCAGCCAGAAGCTTTACAACGAGAAAAATGCCGACGGCTACTCCCACATGTATTTTGCAGCCTGGTCGGAGAACAGCCTGGACGAAGCCCTGGAGTACAACGACGGCCTGTTCCGTTCCCTGGATTCCCTAAAGGCCGACGGCCTGGTGAAAGGATTCAGCCCCGTGACCCAGCTGCTCTTCCGTTCCCAGAAAAGCCAGGAGGAGCGGATTGCCGCCTGGAAGGCTTTCTGGACGCCGGAGCGGATTGCAAAGCTGCGCCCGGTTCTCAACAAATCGGCCTTGGAGCACAATCTGCAGCCCTATCTCTTCGAGCCTTTCTATAACCTGCTGGCGCAGGATTATGAATGCGGAGACCTGTATGCTTCCGGCATAGTTCCGCCCGGCCTGCTGTCCAACTACATAGAGCGGCAGGAAAGCGGCCGCTTCATGGTTTTCACGGATGTCTCCTATGCCCAGGAAGAACAGAGAGCAGTGTGGAAAGCCATTACCGACAACCCCAACGTGATTGTGCTGGAGCCCTTCTTCTACTGCCGGGACATGGTAGAGATTGTGCACGACGATTTCTCCACCACCCTCTGGATTTCCAGCCTCTTTGTTTTTTTGGTGCTGCTCATCTCTTTCCGGAACCTCTGGATTGCGCTCATCGCCTTCTTCCCCATGTTCATCAGCTGGTATGTGATGCAGGGGTACATGGCCATCTTCGGCCTGGAATTCAATCTGATCAATATTGTAATTTCCACCTTCATCTACGGAATCGGGGTGGACTACAGCATTTTTGTGATAGAAGGGCTTCTGAAGGAGGCCCGGGAGGGAGAGAAGAAGACGCTGGACTACCACAAGGTGGCCATTTTCTATTCGGCCCTGGTGCTGGCCATCGTCATTTCCTCGCTCATCTTCGCCAAGCATCCGGCCATCCATTCCATCGGCCTCATCACGCTCATCGGCATGGCCTCCACCATCCTCCTCACCTATTCGCTGCAACCTTTCGTGTTCAGACTGCTCTGCAAGGTACCCTATTTCCGTAAAAGTTTCCGCATCAAAGACAAGGCATGAACCTTACGGCAGACACATACCTGAACCTGATTAAAGGCGGAGCGGCGAATCTTGCACAGAACCGCCAGACAATCAACGACCTTAACGTCTTCCCCATTCCGGACGGTGACACCGGAGACAATATGTACATGACCATCGAGGCCGGCAGCCATGCTGCAGGAAACAACCTGGCCGAGATGTCGGAAGCTGTCGCCAGGGGGATGCTCCTTGGCGCCCGCGGCAATTCGGGCGTCATCCTCTCCCGCATCTTCGCCGGCATGGCCTTGGGCTTCCGGAACCTGAAAGAGGCCGATGCGGCGGCCTTTTCGGCCGCCATGCGCTCCGGAGTGGAAGCGGCTTACCAGGCGGTATCCCAGCCGGTGGAAGGCACCATCCTCACCGTGCTGAGGGAAGGCGTGGCAGCGGCCGACCGCTCCACTACCCTGGAAGAATACTTCGACCTGATGATCGCAGGCATGGACCTTGCGCTGGAACATACGCCGGACCTGCTGGACGTGCTCAAAAAAGCCGGCGTGGTGGACAGCGGCGGCGCCGGGCTCATCGCCATCTGGGAAGGAATGCGTGCCGCCCTGCACGGGGAAAGCCCGCTGCTGGAAGAAACCGCCCCCGACCAGAAGGCCCAGGCCGTGGATTTCAACGCCTTCACGGAAGACAGCGTGCTGGAGTTCGGCTACTGCACGGAATTTCTCCTGAGGCTCCAGCGGAGCAAAGTAAACCTGGATAGTTTCGACGAAAGCGTCATCTCCCACTGGCTCTCCACTCAGGGCGATTCCATGGTCTTCTTCCGGGAAGGCAGCATCGTGAAGGTCCATATCCACACCAAGGATCCGGGCGCGGTGCTTAGCAAGTGCCGCGAATGGGGCGAATTCCTCACCATCAAGGTGGAGAACATGACGCTCCAGCACCACGAGAACCACATGGACCGGCGTTTCAAGCGCAGCCACAAGCCCCTCGGCATTGTTGCCGTGGCTTCCGGAGAAGGCCTGATCAATGCCTTCCGGGAAATGGGAACCGACGTGGTGATAGAAGGCGGTCAAACCATGAATCCGCCCGTAGAACGCTTCCTGGAGGCTTTCGACACCGTTCAGGCCGACGTTATCCTGGTCTTCCCCAATAACAGCAACATCCTGCTCACGGCCCGCCAGGCGGCCGAAATGTACAAGGATTCCCGGGTGGAAGTGATTCCCACCCAAACCCTGGGAGAGGGCTACTTCGCCCTGGCCAACCTTCCCTCGGACGTTCCGTTGGAAGAGATGTTGAAAACCCTTTCCGATGCAGCCGCCCAGGTGACCACAGGCCTTGTCTCCCGCGCCATCCGGGACACGGCAGCCGGAAAGAAGGGCACTTACCTGGGATTCCGAGGCAAAGACATCCTCTGCGGTTCTCCCGACAGGGCCGATGCAACCAGGGAACTGGCCCGCATCCTGGACGCCGGCTCCCACGACATCCTGCTGCTCCTGTCCGGGGCCGACGCTCCTGAAGAAGAGGCTCAGGCGCTGCGGAAGGAGTTCGAAACCTCCTGTCCCCTCACGGAAGTCATTCCCCTGAAGGGCGATCAGCCCGTATACGATTATATTCTGGTCCTCTTTTAATTATGTTAAAAATCTACACCGATACCGATACCGACATAACGCCCGCCATCGCGGCCGAATACGGTTATTCCCTCATCTCCATGCCCTACAGCATAGAGACCAAGACCATCTACCCCTACGAAGACTTCGGGACCTTCGACGCCCATGCCTTCTACGACATCCTGCGGGGCGGCGTACTCCCCACCACCAGCGCCATTTCCAAGGAACGCTACATCCATTATTTCGAGCAGGACTTCCGCGACGGGAACGACATCCTGTACGTGCATTTCTCCCGAGCCATGACCAACACCTTCGACGTAATGGACCAGGCCGTGGCCGAACTCAAGGGGCAATATCCCGGAACCCGCTTCGAAGAAATTGACACAAAAGGGATTACCACCATCAGTTACAATATAGTCCGGGAAGTGGGAGACCTGGTGAAGGCGGGGAAGACCCTGGACGAAATCCTGGCCTGGGCCCGGGTGGAGGTGGACCGCTTCGCCATGTACTTCTTTGCCGACGACCTCAAGTTCTTCCGCCGCAGCGGACGCGTGAGCGGCCTGGCCGCCGCCATGGGCACCCTCATCGGCGTCCGCCCCATCATCCACATGAGCCAGGAAGGGAAGATGGTTTCCGTCGGCAGTGAAAAAGGCCGGGTAAATGCCATGAACCGCCTGCTGAATATGGTGGCGGAGCTGGGAGACCGGATTGAAGAGCACCGGATTTGCATCGGCCATTCCGATGCACCGGAACTCGCCCACTTGCTGGGCCGGATGATCGAAACGAAGTTCGGGGCGCAGAAGCTGGAATATGTAGAAGTGAATCCCACTGCGGGCAGCCACTGCGGCCCCAACGGAGTAGGCGTGTGCTTCCATGCAAAACATCGTTGACAAGATGATTGAGGTCAAGCCAGTCTGTACGAAAAGGGAGCGGAAAGACTTCCTGGAATTTCCCCTGGACCTGTACAAGGGTAATCCCAATTTTGTCCCGCCCCTTTACATGGACGAGAAAAAGATTTTCCGTCCGGACTATGTGTATGCCGACACCTGCGACTCCGCCTTCTTCAACGCCTACAAGGACGGGAAGATGGCCGGACGCATCCAGTGCATCATCCAGAAGGACGCCAACCGGATTTACAAGCAAAAGCGCTGCCGCTTCACCCGCTACGATGCAATAGACGACCTGGAGGTTTCCCGCGCCCTTTTCGCCGCGGCGGAAAAGTGGGCACTGGAGCAGGGTATGGACACGGTCGTGGGGCCGCTGGGCTATTCCGACTTGGAGAAGGAAGGCCTTCTGATAGAGGGCTTCGACGAGCCGGGCACCTTCGAGAACCAGTACAATGCCGACTATTACCAGCGGCATGTGGAAGCCCTGGGCTACGTAAAGGAGGTGGACTGGACCGGCAGCAAGCTGCTGGCCCCGGAAAGCGAGGAAACCTACACGGAGATGAAACAGCTCACGGAGTTCGTTTTCCGCCGTTACAAGCTGCACTTCGGGGAATCCAAAAACGGGAAAGACTTCCTCAAGCGCTACGCCTCCGGTGTCTTCGAACTCATTGACAAGTCCTACGAAGGCATTTACGGGACCGTTCCGTTCACGAAGGGGATGCAGCAGCTGATGCTGGACAACTTCGGCCTGGTAATCAATCCCAAGTATTCCGCCGTCATCCTGGACCAGGAGGACAAAGTGGTGTGCTTCGGCATCGGCGTCCCTTCCCTCACCAAGGCGCTGGCCCTTACAAGGGGGCACCTGACGCCCGGGGTGCTCTGGCGCCTTCTGAGCAGCATCCGGAAACCCAAGGTCATCGACCTCTGCATCATTGGCGTAGATCCGGAATACCTGAACCGCGGCATTTCCGCCGCCCTGTCCGTAGCCATCATGGATATGCTCCGCAGTGGCGGCATCCAGTGGTGCGACACCAATGTGAACCTGGAGGAAAACTGGGCCATCCAGAACCAGTGGAAACGGTTCAAGAAAGTTAACCACAAGCGTTTCCGCGCTTATGTAAAGAAACTGACATGATCAAGATTATCGTAGACTGCTTTGGCGGCGACCACTGCCCGGAAGCGCCGGTGGAAGCCTCCCTCCGTGCCCTGGAAAAGAATCCGGACTTGTATCTGCTGCTCTCCGGCGACGAGGAAATCCTGAAGCGGCAGCTCCAAGGCAAGACCTACGACGCCTCGCGCCTGGAACTGATCCATGCCCCGGAGGTTATCGGCTGCGACGAAAAACCCACGGACGTGGTGCGCCTGAAGCGGAATTCTTCCATGATGAAGGCCATTATCCTGCTCCGGGACCGGGACGACATAGCCGGAATGGTGTCTACAGGCTCCACCGGCGCGCTGGTAACCGGCGCACTGGTACGCCTGGGCCGTATTCCGGGCATCATCCGGCCGGCTTTCTGCCCCATCCTTCCCACCATGGAAGGCGGCCTGGTGGGCATTTGCGACAGCGGAGCCAACCTCATGGTAACCCCGGCCCATCTGCGCCAGTTCGCCATCATGGGCAGCCTGTACATGCAGAATGTCTATGGGATAAAGACTCCCCGGGTGGCGCTTCTGAACGTAGGGAAAGAGGCCGAAAAAGGCGATGAAACCCGTCAGGAGGCTTTCCGGCTCCTGCAGGAAACCCCTTCCGTCCATTTTGTGGGGAACATGGAAAGCCGGGATCTCCTTTCCGGCAAGTACGATGTGGTGGTGGCCGACGGCTTTTCCGGCAATGTGCTGGTGAAGACCACGGAAGGAACTGCGCTGGAACTGCTCAAGAAAATCAAGAAGGACATTTATTCCAGGACGCTCTACAAAATGGGTGCGCTCCTGATGAAGCGGATGTTCAAGGAAGAGAAAGACTTCATGAACTACCAGAACTACGGCGGAAGCGTACTCATCGGCACCTCCAAAGTGGTGGTGAAAGGGCATGGTTCCTCCCGTTCCACCGCCATAGAAAAGTGCATTGAACAGGCTTACAAGATGGAAACTTCCGGTCTCGGCGCCCAGATTGAGGCGGAGGTGGCCCGATATGAACATTATCAAGAATAAAATACCATGTTTGAGAAAGTACAAACCATCCTGGCCAGGCAGCTGCGGATTGCTCCTGAAAAGATTACCCCCGAATCCCGCATCATGAAGGACCTGGGGGCCGACTCCCTGGATATCCTCCAGCTCCTCATGCGCATAGAAGACCAGTACGGCATCGTGATTCCGGACCAGGCCCTGGCCAAGTTCGACACGGTGGCCGACGTGGTCGGCTATCTGGAAGCCCAGGATAATAAACTATAAAAACTGTCATCGGCCATGGTCCAGGTCTATTGCAAGAACACCAAAGAGTCCAAGCGGTTCCCGGAAGGGACTTCCCTTGTGCAAGTATTGTCGGAGTTCAATTTCGAACATCCCTATCCCATTGTTTCCGCCAAGGTGAACAATGTGTCGCAGGGGCTCAAGTTCAAGGTTTACCAGAACAAGGACATCGAGTTCATCGATGTGAGGGAAGCCAGCGGCATGCGCGTGTATTGCCGTTCGCTGTGTTTCCTGCTCTTCAAGGCGGCCTCCGACGTATTTCCCGCGAGCAAGCTGTACATGGAGCACCCCATCTCCAACGGCTATTTCTGCCACCTCCGCAAGGCCGACGGCAGCGCCGTCACGCCCGCCGACGTGGCCCTCCTGCAAGAGAAGATGAAAGAGCTGGTGGCCAAGGACCTGCCTTTCCACCGCTACGACGTGCAGACCGACCGGGCCATCAAGGAATTCCGCAAGGCCGGCTTTACCGACAAGGTGCGCCTGCTGGAAACCAGCGGAGAGGCCTATACAGACTACTACACCCTGGGCGACACTTCGGACTATTATTACGGCAAACTGGTCCCTTCCACGGGCTATCTCACCGTCTGGGGGCTGCGCCCCTACCACGACGGCCTGCTGCTCCAGACCCCTTCCCGCGAGGAACCGGACCATGTGGCTCCGTTCGTAGACCAGCCCAAGACCTTCGACATGTTCAAGGAAACCCTCCGCTGGAACATCATCATGGGGCTCTCCACGGTGGGCGACGTAAACGAGGCTTTTCTGGACGGTCGCGCCAGCGAGCTCATCCAGATTGCGGAAGCGCTTCAGGAAAAGAAGATTGTGCAGATTGCCGAGGAGATAGACCGCCGCTACCGGAGCGAGAATCCCCTGAAGCTGGTCCTGATTACCGGCCCCTCTTCTTCCGGAAAGACCACCTTCTGCAAGCGCCTTTCCATCCAGCTTAAAGCCTGCGGCCTGAAGCCGATGTCCATGAGCACCGACGACTATTTCGTGAACCGGGAAGATTCGCCCAAGTTCCCCGACGGCAGCTACGACTTCGACAATTTCGACACGGTGGACCATGCCCTCATGGAGCAGGACATTATGAAACTCATTGGCGGAGAGGAAGTTTCCGTGCCAGAATTCAACTTCGTGACGGGCCTCCGGGAATACAACGGCAAAAAGCTGCAGCTGGGCGAAGGGAGCATCCTCCTCATAGAAGGCATCCACGCCTTGAACCCGGAGCTCACCTCCCGCATTCCCGAATCGGCCAAATTCAAGGTGTTCATCAACACCCTCACGGCCACCCTCCTGGACGACCACAACTGGATTCCCACCAGCGACAACCGCCTGCTCAGAAGGATTGTAAGGGATTACAACAAGGGCGCCTTCACGGCCCGGGAATCCATCTCCAACTGGCAGAACGTGCTGGCTGCCGAGCGAAAATGGATTTATCCTTACCAGGAAACGGCCGACGTCATGTTCAACAGCGCCTACCTGATTGAGTTCGCCGTGCTCAAGAACCACGCCGAGCCCATCCTCCGCAGCGTTCCGCAGAACTGCCCGGAATTTTCCGAGGCCCACCGGCTCCTCAAGTTCATCCACTACTTTACCCCGGTGCCGGACAAAGAAATTCCCGCGACATCGCTGCTGCGGGAATTCATCGGCGGCTATTAGGCCTTCTGCCGCAAAAGCGGATTCGCATAGATTTTCAGCAGGATATCCCGCACCTCCGCGGGATATTCTTTTATGCACTCCAGATGTTTCATGAAGGCCTTGTATTCCGCTTCGGTGTAGCTGTGCGAGCGATTGCCGGCCAGGAGGTCGGCCGCTATATAGGCATTGGGATAGAGCCGGTAGCCCGGCAGGATGCGGCTGTCCAAGAGGGTGGCCACTTCCCGGTTGAAGGCGGCCGACGGCAGGCCGCGGAAAGGTTCCAGGTCGGCCTGCGTGACGGGAGCGCCCACGGACAAATGCACCCGGCCCTTGTACTGCTGGATGCCCGTGAGGATGCTGTTGATGTCTTCACCGGGCCTCTTGATATAGGGCTGGCCGGAAGAGCGGGAATACAGTTCCAGCGCCTTCAGGATATCGCACGGCTCCCACTCATAGGAAATGCTGACGGGCACTATGTTCAGCTCTCCCAGGGCCTTGATCTTGTCGGAACCGCCGGACAGGCCGAACATCTTGATGATGCCCTGGTCCGTAGCGTCCATTCCGTCCTTGGTGCGGCCGTTCCGCTGGGCAATCCAGATGGACTCTTTCTTCTCCAGGATGGTGTACCGCATATATTCCGACAGGTACTTGGAACGGATGAAGAAATCCCGCGGAGAGGACACTGTGGTGGGACGCTCCACCCGGAACATCTTGTTGCTTTTGCCGATGTCGATGACAAACTGGCCCTGCATCAGGTTGGCGCCGAAAGTGATTTCTGAGGTACGCCGGCCGGCGTCCTCAAGCAGCACCTGCAGGAAGGCCGCATCCATCATAATGTCCCGGTGGTTGGACACGAAGAGGTAATTCTCTTTGGGGTTCAGCCGTTCCATCCCTTCCACGGTGAGGCCGTCCGTTGTCCGGTTGGCAATGGACAAGATAGCGTCGTACATGATCCTGTGCTGGAACTCCTCCACAGTGCGGCAGCTGCCCATGACAGCGGCGATTTCCTGGACGCTGTGGCCCTCGAAGGCATACTCACAGACCCGGGGGAAGTACTTGTCGGCCACGATCCGCTGCATGGCGGCGGGAATCTCGGCATCTACATAGGGGCGGATATCGTCAAACATGTTTGGAACGGTTATCGATGAACTTTACGGGTTTACGGGATTTGGCGGGGAAATTGATCTTCTGGATCTCCTCCTTGGAAAGGACCTCTATCCTGGGCGCCACGCGGATACGGGAACGGAAACGGTCCTTGAGGTCCTTGACAACATCGAATTCCGGCTCGTATTTGAGGCCCAGCTTCACCACCACGTCGTCGGTGCCGGCATCGCTGTCCTGCACCACCACCACGTAATTCTCTACGTAAGGGGTGTTGTCCAGCACGTCGTTCACGGCGGGCGGGTAAAGGGTAGTTCCCTTGAGCTTGATCATGTTGTTCTTCCGGCCCACCAGCGGGGTAAGGCGGTAGGACCGGCGGCCGCAGCCGCATTGCTCCGTCACCTTTGCCGCCATATCCCCGGTCCGGAACCGCAGGAGCGGCATTCCCTCCACTCCGAGCGTCGTCACCACGATTTCACCCACCTCCCCGTCCGGAACGGGCAGATTGTCCTCGCCGATGATCTCCACGATAATGAGTTCCGGATGGACGTGGCCGCCGCAGCCGCAGGGGCACTCCGAGAAGGTGGCACCCATTTCGGTGGAACTGTAGGTGGCAAAAAGGTCCACGTCCCACTTTTCCTTGATTCTCCGGCCCAGCAAGTTCAGCTGGAAGTCCTGGTCCCGGAGGCCTTCCCCTATGCCGATGATGCGTTTGACGGAAGAGTTCTTGTAGTCGATTCCGTGCTCTTCGGCATACTGGACCAGCCGGAGGATGAAGGAAGGCACGCACATGATGGTGTCCGGCTTCAGGCGCTCTATGGTGTCCCACTGCAGCTCCGGAATGCCGTTGCCCACGCGGATGATGCTGGCGCCCAGTTCCCGGATGCCCAGGAAATAGGCCAGGCCCGCCATGAAGCGCTTGTCGATGGTGGTCATGAGCTGGACGATGTCACCGGGTTTGACGCCCGCACATTCGAAACTCTTCTTTTCATTGTAGGCCAGGCGCTGCAGGTCCTTTTCCGTACAGCCGAAGGTGACCGGATCCCCCAGCGTTCCGGAGGTGGTGACATAGTCCACGATCTTCTCCTTGGGACAGCAGAGGAACTCCTCGTTGAACAGCTGCAGGTCTTTCTTCTCCGTGAAAGGAATCTTCTGCAGGTCTTCGATGGTGCGGATCCGCTCTATGTCGATATGGTACCTGCGGAACATCCGCTGATAATACACAGAGTGGGCTTGCAGGTACGCCAAAGCCTCTTTCAGGCGTTCTTCCTGGAAGGCTTTGATCTCTTCGGGAGTTTTAAATTCAATGTCTTCTGTCATAATATCTTCTGTCATTCTGAACATAGTGAAGAATCTATCCATTCCATAAATTCTGTTTGCCAGTTCCGGGTATATTCGTTCTGCTTGTCGGGATTGGCGCCGAAGCCGTGGCCGCCGCTGGCATACCGGATATAAACATGGGGGACGTTCCAGACCGTCAGGGCCGAATCCAGCAGCACGGAGTTGTGGTAGTCCACCACAGGATCGTCCTCGCAGTTCATCAGGAAAACGGGGGGCGAATCCGGGCGGACATGTTTTTCCAGGGAAAGCGAGTCTTGCAGGGAGGCCCGCTTCACCTTGTGCTCTCCCAGGAGGCCCAGACGGGAGCGCCTGTGCACGAAGCGTTTGTCGCTGAAAGTAACTACAGGATAGATGGGCGCCACAAAATCCGGCCGGAGGGACACCTCCGGTTCTATTCCGTATTGCGCCAGGAAATTGGTCCCGAAGAATTCGGCCGACATCATCACCAGATGTCCTCCGGCCGAAAAGCCCATGGCTCCCACGGGGCCGCAGTAGCGTTCGCGGACCAGCTGGATGGAACGCTGGAGGTCGGCAATCATGTCCGGATGCCGGTTTCCGCGCAGGAAAGCCCTGTATTTGGCCACGAACTCGAACTTCCCGGCGACGCGGTATTTGAGCACATAGGCGGCTATTCCCCGGGACGCCAGCCACTCGGCCACCTGAGTGCCTTCCACACCGTAGTCCAGCCAGTGGTAACTGCCTCCGGGGCACACGATTACGGCCGCCCTCGGCTCCCCTTCCGGCAGGAAGGCGGCAAGGGTTACCTGCCGGGCCTTGCAGCGCGTTCCCTCCCAGATCCGTTCCTGGGCCCGGACGGAAACGACTGCAAGCAAAAGCGATATGAGCGTCAGCAGCTTTTTCATTCTCCGGGGGCTTCGGCGTTGATGTAGGTGAGGTTCGCAGGCACGCCCGGACAGCGGACGGCCGTGAGGTATTTCTCTTCATCGGCCTCGTAGGCCGTAACGTTCATTTCCGGATGCGCCAAGGCCACCAGCAGGGCATAGACCCCGCAGCCGGCCTCCCGGATTACCAGTTCCTTGCCTTCCAGGGCGTCTATCTGGGCATAGACCTCTTTCCGGAGCACTTTCCTGCATTCCGCCAGCGCATCGTGACCTTTGTACAGATACTGGTACTTTACGTAGGCAGCGCAATAAGAAGCCGTTTCCCGCTCTTTCCGGATGAGGGCGTACCAGTTGTTGTAGAAATGGCGCATTTCCCGCGTAAAAGCGGCTATATCGGCATTCTCCGGCACCTGGACCCGCTTCCCCACCTCCAGGGACAATCCGGCCTTGCGCTGCCGGAAATCGTGCTTGGGCAGGGCGAAGCCGAAACCGTGGATGCAGAGGGGCAGGATATCCAGGCCGAACTCACGGGCCGTGAGGAAAGGCCCCCTGTGGAAACGCTGGATGGAAAGACTGTCCAGGCTGCGGGTGCCCTCCACGAAGGCCACGATGGAGTAGCCCCTGGAAACGAGGTCTTTCACGTGGCCGATTCCCTCGTTCACGCCGTTGGAAGTGGGATAATATTCGGCCCCGCGGACCACCTGCCGGTACAAGGGGAAATTCCAGGCCCATTCGTTGGTGAGGAACACCAGCTTGGGGTTCAGGGCCAGGATGGGCAGCACGTCCAGGTGGCTCTGGTGGTTGCAGATGTAAACGGCGGGCTTGGAGAAGTCTTCTCCGTAAGGATTATACAGTTTGTAGTGGCCGCCGGGGATGCAGTGCACGGCCCAGTTGGACAGCGTGCTTAGCAGCTTGTGGAAGCTAAGCCGCTTTTTCTCCGTCACCTTGCCGATGTGGAAATACAGCCAGGACCAGACCGAAAGCAGGCTCATGGCCAGCACCATCACCAGGCCGATGAAACCTGTCCGCAACAACTGCATCAGGGTTACCGGCACCTTCCGGGGCGCCCCCTTCTTCGTGGTGAGCCAGCGGAAGGCCAGCGGCGGCAGATAGTAGGCCATGAGGACCACCGTGAACATGCCAATTACAGTAACCAGTCCCAGGGAACGCATGGCGGGATGTTTGGCCACCACCAGCGCCCCTATGCCGATGAACATGATGATGGCGCTGAGCATTACGGCATTCTTGTAGGAATGCAGGATCTTCTTCCCGGTGGCCCGCTCATACAGAAGCCCTTCCGTGATAAAAATGGAATAGTCGTCTCCCTGGCCAAAGATGAAAGTGGCCAGGATGATGTTCACGATATTGAACTGCAGGCCCGTGAGGCCCATGACGCCCTGGATCCAGTACCAGCTGACGGCCAGGGGCAGGAAGCTGATGAGGCTCAGTTCCAGCGAACCGAAACTGAACCAGAGGAAGAGGAAGACGATGAGCGAGCACAGCAGGCCTATTGTATCGAAGTCCTCCTCCAGGGCGCTCACCAGAAGGGCGGCGGCACTGGTTTCCGGTTCGAAGTCTACGGCCTTGAAAAAGGCCCTTCCCTGCGGCAGCCATTCCCGATCCATGATTTCAGTAAAGGGCTGGAAGGCCTGGGCGGTAAAACCCTCTTCGGCCGCCGCTGCGGACAGCTCCGCCGTAAGCTCCGGATGGGCGGCCCGGAATGTATTCCAAAGGGCCAGCCGCTTCTCCTGCTCCTCACGGGAAGGAAGGGGGAAGGCGTCGGCATCGGGCCGGAGCCCTTCCAGTACGGCAAAGCCCTCTTCCTGCTCTTTGGTCATGTAGTTGATGTTGTGTAGGTTGGCGTCGAAGCGCACACGCGTGCTCTGCCAGACCAGAACAGCGGTAAGGACCAGGAATGCTGCAAAAAAAGCCTTCCGGGCCGCGGGGCCTGCCTGGATATGACGGTCCAGGTCCAGCTTGATTACGCGCCTGGAGCCCTTGGACTCCGGGACAAAGACCGGCAGGAACACCAGTACGAAAATGATGGTTCCAACCAGCATCATGGCGCCGATGAAGCCGAAATCGTGCAGGGCGTCGGCCTTAAGAAGAAGCAGGCTCAGGAAAGCGCCCACGGTGGTGATGTTCCCCACCAGGAGCGGATTCACCTGTTCCGCCAGGGCTTTCCGCTTGTCCGGCTGGTATTTGAGATGGTCCACGTAATGCAGCGGATAATTGACGGCTATGCCAATGATGGTGCAGCCGATTCCCAGCACGATGATGCTCACGCTGCTCTTGAAAAGGGCGATAATGCCCAGGGCGAAAACCGCCCCCGTGCCGATGGAAATGAGGATCCAGAGCACATCGGCCAGGCGCTTATAGCTTAGCCACAGCACGACGCCGATGAGGACGGCGGCCAAAAGGATGGCCACGATGGAATCCGTTTTGATGCGCCGGGCATTCTCCACGGCCACTTCCGGGCCGCCGGTGGAAGTGATGCGCACCTCCGGAAAATCGGCCGAGGTTTGCGCTTTCACCCGGGAGAGCAACTGCACCATTTCCGCATTCCGGGCGGTTTCGCTGCCGCCGTAGGGCGAATCGAAGAAAATGATGCCCGTCTCCCCGTCTTCCGTGAACAGGCAGCCGTCTTCCAGGCGGCTGCCGCCCTCCAGGCCCTGGAGACGCTGAAGCACGGGCGAAAAAAGGTGCAGGGGGTCGGCCCTCATGTACCTTTCCTGGATGGAAGAGCCGCCGTAAAGCGCCTGCTTGTCTTCGTGAACGGACTGGGGGATGTAGCCGGGCAGGGCCAGCAGCGAATCCATCCTCCGGAAATCCTTTTCTTCCAGGAAGTAAGGCCAGTTGCCGCTGATGAAGCCGAATACGTCCAGCACCTGCCCGCTCTCCGCCTGGGAGGTTATCTGGAAATCTTCGCAGGCCTCGTTCCAGTTTTGCTCGAAGGCGTACATGGCGTCCAGCCGGGTATCCAGGTCCCCTCCCTTGAAAAGGACCGCCATCCGCTCCTGGCCTTCCACTTCGCTCAGCTGCTCCCGCTGTTGCCTGGGCAGGAAGGCCGAGATGTCTTCCTGGAAGTCCAGACGGAGGAGGCTGGCCACACTCAAGGCCAGCACGGCCAGGAGTACAAGCGCAGCCACCCTTTTGCGGGCAGAGAGGAAATCATATATACGAAGAACCAGTTTCTTCACGGATAGAGTCTTTGTAATTTACAAAATTACAAATTTTTCCGGAATAAATGGACGAATTTGCGGAAAAGCATCCGCGGATAACCATAGAAAAGGGCGACGAAAAGCAACAGGGTGTTGAGAAGGGAGATGCGGGTGAAGTCTTTTGCGGGATGGAAATGGCTCACGCGGTCTTCCGGATAAAGCACCTGCACGGGAACGGGAACAAGTTCCAGCCCCTTCCAGGCCGAGAAGACCAGCAGGGTGAGTTCCGCCTCGTAACGCGCGCTGAGCAGCCTCAGGGAAGGCAAGTTGCGAAGCGGATAAAGCCGGTAGCCCGTCTGCGTGTCCGGGAGGGGAATCCAGGTATAAAGGCGGAACCAGAAGTTGGAAAAACGGTTGGCGAAACTGCTTCCGCCGTCTTTCCCGCGGATGCTCCGGCTGCCCACGACCAGGGTGCGATCCCCTTTCCGGGCCAGCAGTTTCTGCGCATCCTCCGGGTAATGCTGTCCGTCGGAATCCAAGGTGAGGGCATAGCTGTAACCCGCTTTCAGGGCCTCCTGGAAACCGCTTTTCAAGGCCCGGCCTTTCCCCCGGTTCACGGGGTTATGAAGCACTTGCAACCGAGGGCCGAAACGGGCTTGGAGGTCTTCCAGCACTGCTTTTGTGCCATCCGTGGAGCCGTCGTCCACCACCAGTACGGGCAGTTCCTGCCGGATGGCCCGTTCCACCACATCGGCCAGCGTTCCGGCATTGTTGTAGGTCGGAATGAGGATAACGGTATCGGCAAAGGAGGTCTTCATTCAGCGCACTTGCAGGGACATTTTGGCACAAAGTTCACCGGAGTGGAAAATCTCCGCGTTCCAAACCTGCCCTTCGCCGGAAAAAACATAACGCAGCTGCACGTCCGGGCCGGGAAGGACGGGAGAGAGGAACTTGATTCCCTTGGAGGCCAAAAGCTCGGGGGAGCAGCCCTTCACTTTGGAAAGCAGTTCCAGCCCCATCTGGACCAGGCAGACGCCCGGCGTGATGGGATAGCCTGGAAAATGGGCCGCATAGACGGGGCTTTCCGGCAGAATCCGGATAACGGCGGCCGACGGCTCAAGGGCAACTGTCTCGTACAGAATTTTTTCCAGCATGGGCTTATTTCTCAAAAAGGGATGAGGGCAGCGGGAGGTTGCGCTGCACATCGGTGAATTCTATCCGTGTCCAGTCCCCGTCCACTCCGTTTAACAGGACGCATTTCACTACAAGGGTGCCCGGATGCACTTTCAGGACAATCTGCTGGAAAAGCTGGGCCAGGTCCCGCCGCCGGGGCTTCAGGATTAAAGTAAGGTCCTCCCCTTCCAGGGCCGATACGGTGAAATCCTTTTCGGTGGGAAGGCGGAAACGGCTCCCTTCCTGCGGCATATCCCCATTGAACACGCTCACGCGGGAAACGGGCTTTTGGACCTCCCAGTGCACTTTATCCGGTGCCTGCAGCGCCACGAAGCCGCTGCTTTCCAGGTCTGCAGAGAGGAGCGGGGAATGGCGCAGCTGGGTAAAATTGGCCCGGAGACTGTTCTGGAGGTTGGCTTCCCGGACCCGGACCAGGATGTCGCTCTCTTGGGCCGCCAGGGCGGTACAGCAGAAAAGCAGGCAGATATGAAGCAGGAATCTTTTCATTTCGCTATGAGGGCGCAGCCGCCCATGATGAGGACGATCCCCAGCCACTGGTTCCAGTTGACGGGCTCATGGAAAACCACCAGCGCGGCGATGAGGCCGAACACATAGCCCATGCAGGAAAGCGGATAGGCGATGCCGAAGGGATAGCGCTTGAGGATATAGGTCCAGAGAATCAGGGCTATGATGGCGGAAGCCCCGCTGAGGGCCAGCCAGCCGTTGAGGATAACGCTTTTGAAAAAAGGCCAGCTCCAACTGAAAGGCAGGATTTTGGCCGTGGCAAGTTTAAGCATCACTTGCGCACCGCTGAGGAAAATGGACTGGACGACCACCAATAGGAAGAGTTGGAACATGGCGCTTATTGCTTATCTAAAAGTGTGCCAAGAAGCTGATTGTCCGGCAGGGCCAGCAGCGCTGCATCCAAAGGCTCTTCCGAAGGCGCTCCGGAGGCGGAAAGCACCATCGAGACGGCATGGTCCCGGGCGCCCGCCGGAGCGAAGGCTTCGTCGAACCAGCCCACCAGGGCGGTTTCTACGTCTCCCAGGGCAATCTGCATCCAGGCGTCCTGGAAGGCGCTGCACAAGGAATTTCCCGTATGGGAATAAGTGGCGTTGTAACCATGGCAGCCCAGCCGGATGGCGATGAGCGAGCCGATGGTATTGTGCGTGCTCTGCATGAAGTTGGTGGGACGGGGCGTCTCCGCACCCCCGCTCTTCAGCGCCCCCAGATACCGGTCCGATTCCAGGATGCTGCCGAGGTCCGTCCCCGTTACAATGGCATCCGGCATGGGCAGTGCAGCAGCGTCCAGGGCCTGTTTCGAGGTCCAGACGGCCCGTTTCAGGAGCCTTCCCATCCGGCGGGCCTCCAGCGGCGAAAACAGCTGGCGGAAGTCCGGATCATCGGCCCCAAGGTTTACGAGCGATTTGAGATAGACGGGACGGTTCATGGGCGGGAAAGGATAAAGGAGGTGTCGTTTCCGCCAAAGCCGAAGGCATTGGAGAGAATGTGGTTCAGCCGGACGGGGGCGTCTCCGGTATAGGGCCTTATGCAGGCGGGGTCCGGCGTGCTCCAGTTCAGCTGCGCCGGAATGAATCCGTGCCGCAGGGCCAGCAGGCAGAAAACCGCCTCGATGGAGCCGGAAGCACTGGTTGTGTGCCCGGTAAAAGGCTTGGTGGAAGAAACCGGCGGCAGCTGCTCCCCGAAAACCCGGCGGAGCGCCGTGCTCTCGGAGACATCGTTGTTGGGCGTTCCCGTGCCGTGGGCGTTCACGTAATCGATCTGGCCGGGTTCCAGTCCCGCTTGGGCCAGCGCCTTGGACATGGCCAGGAAAGCGCCCTCCCCGTTTTCTGAAGAAGCCGTCTGGTGAAAAGCGTCGCAGGCATTGCCGAAGCCGCTGAGCACCCCAAACACTTCCGCACCCCTTTTCCGGGCCGATTCTTCCGTCTCCAGCACCAGGAAAGCGGCGCCTTCCCCCAGATTGAGCCCGGCCCGGCCGGCATCGAAAGGACGGCACCAGGCTTGGTCCAGGATCATCAGGGAATGGAAGCCGTTCAGGTGGTAGTCCGACAGGCTTTCGCCCCCGCCGGCCACCACGCGTTCGCAGAAACCGCAGCGGATCAGGTTGGCTGCATAAATGAAGGCGTTGGCCGCCGAGGAACATGCCGTAGACAAGGTTGTAGCCCCGGAAAAGCCGCCGACAGCCTGTGCCGCGCCGTCCGTGGAGGCGCCGCAGCTGTGAAGCGGAGCATACTCCGGATAGCTTTGTTCGGTCAAGTCCATGCCGCCCACGGTTGTTCCGCCGACCAGCGGCATCCCTGCTCCGTCCTGGAACCCAGCCTGGGCAAGGGCTTCCCGGAGGGCTGCGACGGAAAGCAGCGTAGTCCTGGGAAGCGAAACAGAAGTTCCTCCCAGAGCGGCCAGCTCGGCATTGGAAAGCTTGACCTCCCCTGCCGGAAAATCCCTGAGGGAAGTCTCCAGATAACGGACCGGGGCAATCCCGGACCGCTTCCGGCGAAGCGCATCCAGGGTTTCGGCCTGGCCGCACCCTATGGCGCTCACTACGCCTGCGCCCGTTATGACAATCTGCGGCAGCACTTACTTGGTCCGGTTGGCAGCTACATAATCGGCCATGACGGCGATGCTGCGGAACACCTTCTTGCCTTCTTCGGGCGTTGCCAGGCGAATTCCGTAGTTCTTCTCCAGCAGCACAATCAGTTCCAGCACGTCGATGGAATCCAGGCCCAGGCCGTCCTCTCCGAAGAGCGGAGCGTCGTCGGCAATGTCCTCAGGAGTCATCCCTTCCAGGTTCAAGGCGTCTATCACCTTCAATTTCAGTTCATTGTTCAAATTTTCCATATGCTTGTCCAGTTTTGTTTTCTTTGCAGTGACAATGATGTTCCCCAGCCTCTTCTCCCTCGCCATGGTGATGGCAGCAGCCTCCGCCGCCGTGGCAGCAGGGGTGCTCCGGAGGGAGCAAGTCCTCCAGATCGATGAGCCAACCCACGGCCTTCCATTCTTCGTCCGACGGGCAGTCTACCCAAGCGGCCAGCACAGAGCGGGTCACCCCGTCCTGGAAGGCCAGGCAAATCTGGTCCAGGATGCGCTCCGGGTCGAATTCCTCCAGCACGAAGGCCGAGGTCTCCCCCGCATACTTGTTCCGGATGGCAATCTCCCCGGTGACGGTATTGGGAAGCGTATACACGAACAGCGCCGGCGAAGGGAAATCCTCCATGGAGGCGGCGTAGTTCCTGTCGTCGGCCATGGAACCGTTCCGGCTGAACACCAGCACGGCCCGGTCTTCCCGGGATACGAAACGGTCCGGATCTTCTTTTACAAGCAGTTCCGCGAGCAGGAAGCCCAGCTTGCAGGCCGTGTCCATCTTGAAAAACTTGGGATAGTCACAGCCTTGCCTCCTGTAAAGGTCTGTCAGGGATATTCCGGAAGGGATTTCGGCAGTTCTCATGATCGTCTGAATAAAAGCGCTCCGTTCACCCCGCCGAAACCGGAGAGCAGTTTGATGAAGGCATTGCCGGAGGCGGGCATTTCCAGGGCCGATACCTGAACGGGGCGGCTCACGCCCAGTTCACTGAACCCTCTTGTGGGAAGGACAATCCCTTCTTCCAAGGCCAGCATGGCCATGATGGACTCCAGGATGCCGGCCGCGCCCATGGTGTGTCCGAACGTGCCTTTGAGCGCACAAATCGGGACGTCCAGCAGCCCGGCGCGGTCCAGAGCGATGGACTCCATTTCGTCATTGTACAGGGTGGAAGTGCCGTGCACGCTCACAAAGGCCAGGTCTTCCTTCTCCACCAGGGGCAGTACGCGGCGGAGCGCATTGTAGCTGCCTTCCCCGGTGCGGGAGGGGCCTGAGATGTGGTTGGCGTCGTTGCGGATGGCGCCTTCCGAGAGTTTCCAGGCAGATTCTTCGCTGCGCTCGGAATGACAGGAAGAGAGGACCATAGCGGCGGCGGCTTCGCCCAGGTTCAGTCCTTTCCGGGCGGCGTCAAACGGCTTGCAGGCCTGGTCCGAGAGCGCTTTCAGCGATTGGAAACCGGTAACGATAAAACGGGACTGGACTTCCGCCCCCACCACGATCACCTGGTCGCAGAGGCCGGAAAGCAGCAGTCTCCTTCCCTGCACCAGCCCCGCCAGACCGGAGATGCAGGCATTGGACACCACCAGCGGCGGCGTATTCACCCCCAGTGCATCGGCAATTTTCCGGGCCGAAGCCGCCAGGGAGACGTCGGCCTTCCCCAGGGCGTCGATATCCCCTTTCACGGAGCAGACCACGAGGCCGGTCCGCGGAGCGGCGGCATCGATGCCGGCTTCTTTTATGGCCGACAGGGCGGCCTCGATGCAGATTTCCTGGAACAGGGAACGGCTTTCCCTGCCTTCCAGGGGGAAGAGCGAGGCGAAGAACGGCTCTTCACAGCCGAAGGCCCCCTCGTGCAGCCGAAGGGCCGACCGGCCTTCGCGGACAGCCCGGAAAATCTCTTCCGGCTTGTTTCCCAAGGGGGTATAGATGCCGTATCCCAATATGCTAACGTCACTGTTCATGGGCAAGTGCTGTTTTAAGCGAGGCCGAAGCCAGCAGTTCTTCTCCGCTCCAGACCTCGATGTCGGCCAGGGAAATGCCGAAAATCTCCTGCTTGAGCATCACCCGGGTCCGGAGCGTCTCCCCTATGCTGGGAAGGCGGTTCAGGACGAAGTTCTTCACCTGGCCTATATAGCCGATGCTCACCTGCTTGTTCAGGATATAGACCGTGACGTAGCCCACCCGGGCGGCACTGGCCTGGGCCATGTGTTCCATGACCCCTGCGGCGCTGAGCCGGCCGTTTTCCAGCAACATCAGGGGCTCCTTCACCGTGAAAGAAACCTCCGTCTGCTTTTCCGAGTAGCTCTCCAGGTAATCCACGAAGCGGAACGGAGGCTGCTGGAGCAGAACACTGCCGATAGGAATGTCACGCAGCAGGGTCATTTCCAAAAATCATAAAAATTAAACCACTGGTCCGGCCATTCCCGGGCCACTTTCTCCAGGCAGGCCGCATAGGAGCTGGCCAAAGCCTGCACTTTTTCTTCCGTCTTCCCCTCAGCGGGCACTTCCAAAGGCGTCACGATGGCCCGGAAACTGCGGTAACGCTCCTTCACCACGAAGACGGCGAAACAACTGGCGCCGCGCCGCACCGCCAGGGTGAAGGGACCGGCGGGGAAATCGGCCTCCTGGCCGAAGAACCGGCAGCGGACCGCCTTGGAGGAGCCCAGGACCCGGTCGGCCGGCATGGAAACTATCTCTCCGGCGGAGAGGGCGGCGTTGAGCACGAAAATGTGCGACATATCCTCCTGCACCGGCACCATCTCTATGTTGCAGTCCCCGAACATCCGCGCCCGGTTCTGCATCACCGTGACGGCTTCCCCGGAATACACCAGGGTTTTCATGGGCTTGGGCGTCCGGAGCATGTAGCCGGAAATCTCGTAGTTGCCCTCGTGGGAGGCCAGCAGCATGAAAGGAGTTTCCAAGGGGCAGAGGGCGTCGTACAGGCTGCGGTCGTCTCCCGTCATCCGGAATTCCCTTCCGGCGTACACGGCGAAGCGGTCCATCACGGCCTCCCCCATCTTGTACATGTTCTTGAACACGTGTGCGGCGGCTTTCCCTCTGGAATAGCCCATCCTGTCGCGGAAGAAGCGGTAAGAGGCCTTCCGTCCCCTTGCGTCGAAGAGCACATAAAAGGGAATGGCCAGCGCCATGCACCCGTACATGACCCGCAGCGGAACCCAGCGGAACAGGCCGATGAGCGAGCGGTGCATCCACGGAGTGCCGTCCGTAGCCCCTTTCCAGGCCTTATGGGAGAGTTCAGCCAACCCTTTCGGCAATAAACTGGCAGAACTGGTCCAGGGTGAGGAGGGTCTTGAAGTCCTCCGGCTTCATCTTGAAGTCGAATTCCTCCTCCACCAGCACCACTACGTCCACCACTTCCAGCGAATCTATCCCCATGTCCTCTTTCAGACGGGCTTCCCCGGTAATCTTTTCTTCGTCTATCTCAAGTTCTTCCACCAGGAAGGTTTTCACTTTCTCTTGAATCTCGTTCAGCGTCATATCTACTGTCTTTTAAGCTTTTTTGCAAACCAATATGGAATGCCCCTGGCCCAGGCCGTCGTGGATGTTCTCCACCTGGAAACCGGCTTTTTGCACCAGGGCAATCATGTCGTCGGAATGGTACATCTTGGAATTGCCGTTGGCCATGACGGTGAAATACAGGCTGGTCATGGTGAGGCAGAAGGCCGCCGGTTCAAAGCGCTGGCGGTCCCAGAAGGTTTCCATGATGAGGAGCCGGGTCTCCGGCCCCGAGGCCTTGGCGGCCCGTTCCAGGATGGAGAGAATCTGGGGCTCAGAGAAGCAGTCCAGAAACTGGCTCATCCAGATTACATCGGCCCCGGAAGGGAGTTCCAGGGAAGGATCCAGCATATTGCGGGGGCAGCCCTCGATACGCTCCTCTCCCGGGGTTCCGGCAACGGCCTTCCGCATCATTTCCAGCTGTTGGGGAAGGTCTACGATGGTAAGCTTCACCTCCGGATCGTAAGCCACGCAGCGCTGGGCGAAGCGGCCAGTGTTGCCGCCCACGTCCATGATCCGGGTAGGCTTGTAACTGAAGATGATGCGCAGCGCTTCCTGGAAGGAATGGTCGGAATAGAAATGGTCGAAGCCGAACCAGCTCTTCCGGACCTGCGGGGGCAGCGAGGAAAGCCCTTCATAGATGGTGGGCCAGCTTCCGAAGTGCTCCAGCCCGGCGGGCCTGCCTTCCAAGAGCGCTTCCTCCATCTTGAAGAAGCCCTCGTAATTCACGTCGTGGTTGAAGTCCATGTTCACCCGCGTTGCAGGGTCGTTCAGCAGGAACCAGCCGGTCTTGGAAAGCGAAAAACGGTCCGTTTCCGGATTCACCAGCACAGTGCCGATGGAAAGGGAGGCCTCCAGCAGCACTTTTGCCGCATAATGGCTGATGCCGGTCTTTTCGGCAATCTCTTCCAGGGTCATTTCCCGGTCACGCAAGGCGTCCAGGATACCGAACTTGCACATGAGGCGGCTGGCCTGGAACACAATGGGCCCGAAAGCGATGAATTCCGCCTGGCGCTGTGCCTCCCGGGCCGACAACTGCTCCCGGGTGTATTTCTTTTCTAAGTCTGGAAACAAGTTCATGGCTTGAGTTTGGAAATGAGGAATTGGACGGACAGCTCTATGACTTCCTTGCGCCGCTTGGAAAGGATGTGGTTCTCCCCTTCCAGCAGCTGAAGCGTGCTGTCCGGATACACCTCGTGGTATTTTTCACTGTAGCTGTAGGGAACTATCTTGTCTTCCTTCCCGTGCACAAGCAATACGGGCCCCTGGTACAGGGCCGATTCTTCGTAGATAGGAAGCGTCTGGGCCACGGTAAAATAACTCTTTCCCACCGTATGGAAGAACACCCGCAGCTTCTCCGGCGGATTGGCCGGGTTGTAGTGTTTTCCCATGAGGACGCCGCTCAGTGCATCGTCCCTAAGCACGGCGGCAGGGGCCAGCTGGACCAGGGCTTTCACGGCGGGGAAACCGGTTCTTCCGGCCAGCATTCCGGCCACCACACCGCCCTGGGAATGACCCAGGAAGGCGATGTCCGTTACAAACGGATACTTCCGGGCGGCCTGATACACCGCTTCGGCATCTTCCAGCTCCCGGAGCACGTTCATGTCTTGAAACCTGCCTTCCGAGCGGCCGTGGCCGTCGAAGTCGAAACGCAGGGCGGCTATGCCGTTGGACACGAGCAGGGCGGCGATGGATTTGAGGGGTTCCAGCTTCTTGGAAGACATGAACCCGTGCATCAGCACCACCAGCGGGCATTTCCCCACGCCATCCGGAACCTCCAGGATGGCCGAAAGGAGACCGTTGGGACTTTGGATTTTCTCTTGGGTTTTCATATTAGGGACAAAGTTACAAATTCTTTTGCTGAAACGGAAAAAATAGTCTATTTTTGCACGAAACTCTGCCGGTTGGAGTCCACGGACTGGGCTCGCCGGAAAGAAGTTTTTTAATCGTTAAAAAATGGAAAAGGGACCTATTTCTCAATTCATCATCCACAATTACCGCCACTTCAACGCCGCCGCCCTCGTAGACGCGGCAAAAGCCTATGAAGAGCTGCTGGACAAAGGCGGCAAAATGTTCCTGGCCATGGCCGGCGCCATGAGTACTGCCGAACTGGGCCTCTCCCTGGCCGAAATGATCCGGCAAGACAAAATTGCATTTGTCTGCTGCTCGGCCAACAACCTGGAAGAGGACATCATGAACCTGGTGGCCCACAGCCACTATTACCGGGTGCCCGGCTACCGGGACCTCACGCCCAAGCAGGAACAGGAACTGCTGGACAACCACTACAACCGCGTAACGGATACCTGCATTCCGGAAGAAGAAGCTTTCCGCCGCCTGGAAAAGCACCTCGTGGAAGTCTGGGACAAAGCCAAGGCCGAAGGCAAGCGCTACCTCCCCTACGAGTTCATCTACCAGATGATCCGCAGCGGCGTCCTGGAGCAGTACTATGAGATTGACCCCAAGGACAGCTGGGTTGTGGCCGCCTGCGAGAAAAACATCCCCATCATCTGCCCGGCCTGGGAAGACTGCACCACCGGCAACATTTTCACCGCCCATGTCATCCGCGGGGAATACGATCCGCACATGGTCATCCAGGGCGTGGAAGTGATGATGTTCCTGGTAGACTGGTACAAGAAGAACGCCCCCGGCGTGGGCTTCTTCCAGATTGGCGGCGGTACCGCCGGTGACTTCCCCATCTGCTGCGTTCCCATGATGGAACAGGACCTGGGCTGGGAAGGCACCCCCCTCTGGGCCTATTTCTGCCAGATTTCAGACTCCACCACCTCTTACGGCTCTTATTCCGGCGCCGTCCCCAACGAGAAAATCACCTGGGGCAAGCTCTCGCCGGACACGCCCCGCTTCATTGTAGAGAGCGACGCAACCATCGTAGCCCCGCTCATCTTCGCCTACGTGCTGGGCTGGTAACTTCGGCACACCCTTTTACAAAAGAGCCTGTCCCCCGATGGAACAGGCTCTTTTGCGTGTATTCAGTTTATGTTTAACTAACGGTTCTTCAATTTGATGGACGCAATCCCGCTCTTGTGGGTGTCCACATCCTCGACGTCCAGGCCCCGTGCATCGATGTCACCGGCACCGGAAATGCTGAAGCTGGCTTTGTCGGCCTTGCCGGACACAAAAAGGTCACCGGCCCCGTTCACGCTTACGGTGATTTCCTGAACATCGATGTCTTTGAGGTCGATGTCCCCCGCACCGTTCAGCGTGACCGCGATGGAAGGCACCTGGATGTCGTTCAATTCCAGATCCCCGGCCCCGTTCACTGTCAGGGTGAGCCCTTCACCGGCATAATAACCGCCTTTCAGGTCTATGTCTCCCGCCCCGTTGATGGTGAAGCCTTTCAACAGCGGAAGAGCCACCGTGAGGCCATAGGTTTCCGCATGGATGGTCACATTGTTTTTGGTTTTGATTACCAGTGTCTTGTCTTCTACCGCATAGTCCAGGTACTCATATACCTGCTCGTTGGCATTGACCTTTACCAGGAAATTGTCCTGCTGGCTGAGTACCAGATCGCAGGAACCGTCTATGCGGATGGATTCAAAGCCGGTGAGGTCGAAGGTCTTCTCCACGACCGGACCTTTGCAACGGACTTGTTTTCCGCCCAGATCGCCCACGTAGATGCAGGAAGAGAGTATTCCTGCCGCAGCCGTGCTGCACAAAAGGAAATTGATGATTTTCATATCGTTACTGATTAAATATGCTTGCGTCCAGTCCCAGCAGTTCCAGCCGCTTGCGGATGGCGGGGACGTCTTTTTCCAGAAACTCCTTCCGCTGGGAATTCAGGATGTTCTCCTTGGCGTCCGGAGCCACAAAGTAGCCTATGCCGCGTTTGTTGTAAATGATTCCGTCTGCGGTAAGTTTCTCGTAGGTGCGCATGACCGTATTGGGGTTCACCCCTATTTCGGCGCCGAATTCCCTTACGGAAGGGATGCGTTCCTCCCCTTTCAGGATTCCCTGCAGGATCCGGTCGCATACCGTGTCGGCAATTTGGAGGAAAATGGGTTTGTCTGCGTTGAAATCCATGGCTAGTGTTTAATGGTTTTTATGCGGTAGTAGATGCCCACGGCAAGGCCTATGGCTATGAGGGCCGACACGGCGACGGACCAGTTGAACATGCGGCCCACAGCCTGAGCGGCGTTCACCTCGTCCAGATCCACCAAAGTCCTGGCCCAGTCGGGGATGAAGACCGACGCCAATATGCTGATGACCACTTCGAGGGCGAAGAGGACGCCTACACCGCCCAGGATTTTGTAGCGCTTGAAGCAAAGGCCGCTGAGCAGGAAGAAGAGCAGGCTGGAGACCAGGCTCAGGATGATGAGGACGGTCACGATGCCGCCGGAAGGGGTGAAGAATGTACTGCTCTGAGACTCCGATAATCGGGCCTGCGCATCCTGAAGCTCCCCCAGGGCAGATCCTGCGATGGTCTGCGACAGGGTGGGGTCCAGCAGGACAAGGATGCTGTCGATGGCAAGGAAAACCACCACGAACAGCAGCGGGATTACGATGAGCGTGATCAGGAGCATGGAAATGAACTTTTCAAGGGAAGAGGCCGGAATCATGAGCCAGGCCGAGCCTTTCTGCTTTTCCGTCAGATAACCATACGTACGGGTCTGGTAAAGGACCAGGACGATAAAGGCGGCTACAAATACGCTAATCCGGGCTCCTGTTTCCGGAGAGTCCCAATGCCCTCCGGAGAACACAAGTCCCATGAGCACCCAAAGAACATATACGATCAGTCCCAATCCGCCTATGAAAACGGCCGGCTTGGAATGGTTGCGCCACATTTGCTTGAGGTCGTAGCGGAAATAGTTCCCAAAACGTTTGAAGTTGAAGATTTCGCTTGTCATAATTGGGCCGCTTTATTTGTTGAACATGGCTTTGATTTGTGCTTTATGGGCATGGACTGCGTTGAAGAACGCCTCCATGTGCATCTTGGACTCGGTACCGCTGGCATTGGGATACACCTGGATGCATCCGCCGGGCGTCTGTTCCATATACAGGGCGTCCGGATGGAGTTCCTGCCCGTAGTCGAAGAACAGCTTGGACGTAATTTCTTCCTGGGAGGCATTCACCAGCACGTCCTGCCTGTCCAGGATGATGATGGGGTCTATGATATTTTCCAGATCCCGGACCTGGTGGGTGGAGATGATGACGGCCGCCTCTTCCGACGTGTATTTGGTGACAGCCTTGCGGAACTGCGCCTTGGAAGGGATGTCCAGGCCGTTCGTGGGTTCGTCCATATAATAATGGCGGGCGTTGCAGGCCAGGGCGAAGGAGATCCAGGCCTTCTTGAGCTGCCCGGCCGACATGGCATCCATCCGCTGGGACGGATCCACCTCGAATTCCTTGAGGACGGTCGAGAACTTGTCCAGGCTGAAGGCCGGCCATAGGGCGCCGTTCTCCCGGGCGAAATCGATGGCCTTGGCGTGGACGGGCGCCACCTCGTCCGGCAGATAGAACTGTCCGGCCAAAAGGGCAGGCTCCCGTTTCACAGGATCCCTTCCATCTACATCTATGCTCCCCTGTTTGGGTTTCTTAAGGCCGCAGAGCAAAGTCAGCAGGGTGGTCTTACCCACTCCGTTCTCTCCGAGCAAGCCGTAAATGTTTCCCTCCAGGACCTCCATGGATATGTCTTTGAGCACCTCCTGGGAGCCATAGCTGAAACTGAGATTTTTAACGGATATCATATCTTTGCGTGTGTATTAGTTTAATAGTACACAGCAAAGGTAATAATTCTTTTTTAAATTCCAAATTCTTTTTTGATATTTTGCGCCATTTCGTGCGCAAGGCGGGCCCGCGCCTCATAGGAATACCATGCGATGTGTGGCGTAAGCAGCAGTCTTTCAGGATGTTCCAGATGCATGAGCGGGCTGCTTTCCGGAAGCGGTTCTTGCACGTAAACATCCAGGGCGGCGCCCGCGATAAGGCCTTCGTCCAAGGCCCTGGCCAGATCGGCCTCTACAGCGATGCCTCCCCTTCCCGTATTTACAAGGAAGGCCTGCGGTTTCATTTTCTGGAACTGCTCATAGCCGATGAGCCCCGCTGTGCGCTCGTTGTAGGGAGCGTGGATAGAGATAACGTCGGAGCGCCCCAGAAGCTCCTCCATCGGCACGGAAGGATATTCTTTGCAGTGTCCGGTGCCGGAAGTGGAGAAATAGATGACTTCCATGCCGAAAGCCCGTCCGATGGAAGCCACCTTCTGGCCGATGGCGCCCATGCCCACTATGCCCAGCGTCTTTCCGGCAATCTCGGTGAAAGGATGGTTGTAGTCTACATGCACAACATTCCTGCTATAGTCCCCTTCCCTCACGAAGCGCTGATAGTGGAAAGCCCGGCCCAGCAGGTTCAGGATGTGCATCCAGGCAATCTGCGCTACAGAATCCGTGGAATAGGAGGCCACATTCCGCACACTCACGCCCCGCTCCCGGCAAAGCTCCACGTCTATGTTGTTGATGCCCGTCCCCGCCTCGCACACCAGTTTCAGCCCGGGCGCTGCATCCAGAAACGTCTGATTCACAACAACTTTGTTTAGGATAGCCACATCGGCCTCCTTCACGCGCTCACGCGCCTCCTCTGGAGTGGAACTGGGATAGCAGGTGAGATTTCCCAAAGCCGCAATCTCTTCCAGGGAAGTGTCTCCCATGGTAATGGAATCCAGAAAAACTATCTTCATGCCGAACGATTTGTTACAAAGTTAAATGTTTTTTTGTATATTTACGACTCATTATGGCAAGCGTAGCGGAAACATTGGCCAGGATCGACGATCAGGCTCCGTACCGGATGGTGGTGGAAGCCTCGGTCCGGGACTATTGCGTGCTGGCCCTCAAGTTCTTGCGGGGCCAGGCCAATTTTGCGCCCTATTTCGAATCGGCCCTTCCTGCGCCGATGCCCGCGCTGGAGAAGGAAGCCCAGGAGAAGAAACATGCCTCCGAACGCTACTGCATGGAACTTTTCGCCCCGCAGGAGGAGGCTCTGCTGGCCGATGCGATAGCAGACCTGGCCTTCGCCCAGAGCCAGCGGCTCACCCTGGCGACACCCGCAACGCCCCAGGCCGACGACCGGGAAAGGGCCTGCGTCTATATCACGGCCGTCTATACCCTGTTCGCCCTGGCCCTTCACCAGCGGACAGACTTCGCCGTCCTTTTCCTGGAAGCCTGGGAGAATTTCAACGCATTTGCCAGCGCCCGCACCGTGCGAATGCACTATGACAGGAGCTGGCAAAGCCGATATAACAGCCTGTTCTACCCGCTCGGGTAGATTCTGCGCTGCGCTCGGAATGACAATCAGGCATTCAGGCGCTTCTCCAGACGGGCGCGGATTTCCTTGAGGAACTGCAATGAGGTGAGGCCCTTGGGGGTGATACCCTCGGAAAGGTTCACCAGATCCTTGGTCTCCAGCCCTTCATTCAGGGTGTCGAAGCAGGCGGCTTCAAGCTGGTTGGCATAGTTCACCAGTTCCGGCAGCTTGTCCAGCTCTCCCCGCTTGCGGAAGGCGCCGC